>Ga0070740_10001509_pt1 | contig 31601 bp, 23 predicted proteins | sample Coa_R2_FD_67286 | JGI IMG/M metagenome (GOLD analysis project Ga0070740, IMG submission 67286) | Surface soil microbial communities from Centralia Pennsylvania, which are recovering from an underground coalmine fire - Coalmine... | ecosystem: Environmental > Terrestrial > Soil > Unclassified ...
CTACCATGGCCGGCCCGCAGAAACCGAGGCGCGCCGCCTCTTCTTCCTGCTCGATCCGCCGGCGCATTCCGCTCACCTCGCTTTGTTCTGATGTCATCTCACACGCTCCTCTTCTCTTCTCTCCTGAAAAAGACTTTTTCATAGCTGGTGACGAACACCAGTTCATGAGAGAGTCCTCTGCACCTTCTGCCGGATTACGCACTTCCCGCCCCCCTGATCACCCCCTGGTCCCCGGACTGCGGGCTGCCCGCTCGACCTTCGGAATCCCACCTGCCTGACTCTTCCTGCAGAGGACATCCAGGTCGGTCCCCAGGCGTGCGGGTCCTGCTCCCCTCCCGGCAGCGCGGGGCAGCAGAGGGATCTCTGCTGCCCGCCTGGCCGGCACGGCCTGCTCTGTCACATCACTACACTCAAAACACGAACGTGATGGTAAACAGGATAAAGAAGAAACCTGTGCCACCACCAAAGCCACCGCCAAAATCAATACCAAAGCTAAAGCCGCCACCGCCACTGCCACCAGCGCCACCAGCGCCACCAGCGCCACCAGTGCCACCAGTGCCACCAGCGCCACCAGCGCCACCAGCGCCACCAGCGCCACCACCGATGCTCCAATCGCCCTCACCAAAGACATAATCCTGATTGAAACTGCTGCCACCAGTGATATCGGTGAGACAAAAACCGCCATAGCAGGGGTTGCTGTTCTCATCTTCACCGCTGGTAATAGGAGTGGGTTTCGGTGGTAGGGCAACGATCCCCGTTCCTTCCAGGTAATCTACCAACGGTTTCACCGAACCACCCAGGCTGGGACCTCTTCCCAGGTTGTTCGTATGGTAATCCAGAACCGTATCTGCATAGGGACCGGCCTGAACGCGGATACTTAGTTCGAGGTCCGTGTAGTACCCGAAAATGCTGTGGGGAGCCGAAGGATCATGGCCGACCAGTAAATCTGCCCGAAAGCGCAGAGAGAGATACGTTGACTCAAAGGTAGGCCGGACATCCACGAAACCAAAGAGCCCGAAGACCGAGTGATTTTTCTCGTAGGTGGTTCCCGCCCACGCGTTCTCCTCCAACAGACCATAGGTTCCGGGCAGCGGAGCCCACTCTTTGAAGAGGAGGTTCGTCACATAGGTATCTCCGGTTTCCGGGTTGAAGGTGACTGCAAAACGGGTGAGAAATCCCCCTGTATAATCTCGGGTCAGGGCTGTGATCGTACCCGTTCCGAAATCATAGACGGTTGGTGGGAAATCATTGGGACCATACCCTGAAGGGTCGGTCACATCGACCGGATCATTGTTGGCATAGGCATAGCGGTTGAGCGTCTGCGGATTGGTCGGATCAACCTCCTTGCCACTGGGGTCGGGCGAGGTAAAGGTCGACGAGACCGGGTCCAGGTAACGCGCGCCTATGTGATAGAGGCCACTTGCATCCAACTGCTGGCCTGCCAGCCCGAAGTGAACGCTTACCCCGCTTTTTTGCAGGAGTTGCCCATACGATCCGTAGACCGCCTGGCCGCTGGTTCCCCCGCTCCCATTGCTCAGGGCATTGGCCGTCCCCAACTGATCGTTGAGGTAGTAGGTCACGACCCCATTCTGGTCCTTCTGCGCGACACGCGTGTTGCCATAGTAGTAATATTGCAGCTTACTGCTGCCGGTCTGCTCTGCGAGCAACTGGTAGTTGAAGGTGAGGTAGCGTGTGCTGCCTACCTGCACCCGCTGACCCAATCCATCGTAGAGATAGGCCGTCCCGCTGACACTACTTAGCCGGTTGAGCGCATCGTAGGTGTAGGTTCGTCCATCCCCACCGGTGCGGTTGCCGTTGGCATCGTAGGTGTAGGCGGTGCCATTATGCGTCGCCGGGGCATGCGCATGGCCCGCCGCCGGATAGGTCAGGGTCTGTCCGCCTGTCCCTGGGAAGATGCGGCCCAGCTGGTCATAGCTGAACGACTGGTTCCAGGCCGCGTTGGTCGTGTTGGTCGCCTGAGTCAGCCGGCCCAACGCGTCATAGCTGTAGGTCCAGTCCAGATTGGGATTGCTGGAGGTCTGGGCCAGCAATTGCCCGCGCGCGTTGCGGTTGCTGAGAGTGTAGCTCAGCAGCGTAGTGGACCCCTGCTTGATCGTGATCCCGGTCAACCATTGCCGGGTTGGACTGTAGCTCAGGGATTCCGTCAGCCCATTGCCCAGCGTCAGGCTGGCTGGTGAGTTGTTCGCGGTACAACTGGCGTTGGTCACATAGTTGCCGACGCTCTTCAGGCAGCCGCTCGCGTCATAGGTATAGGGCACTACCTCCCCGTCGGGGTAGGTCAGACTGGCTATGCGGCCCGCCTGGTCATAACTCTGTTTGAGCGTGAAGCTCTGCCCGCTGATGACCTTAGTCATAGCGATCAGCCGGCCATTGACATCATAGCTGAAGGTCGTCGAGCCGGACGGGTCGCTCATGCTGGTCAGCCGTCCGATACCCTGCGGTTGACTCGCCTGATCGTAGGTGTAGCTGGCCAGGGTCGTCGCTCCGTTCTTCGCGGTCAGCGGTCGATTGAGCGCATCGTAGGCGTAACTGACTGTGACCCCGCGCGCGTCGGTCTGGCTGGTCACATTGCCGTCGGCGTCGTAGCCATAGGTCCAGTGACCCAGATCGGGGTCGGTCATGGCGATCTTACGACCCAGCGAGTCGTAAGTGATACTCGCCACATTGCCCTGCGTATCGGTGTAGCCAATCAGATTACCGAGCACATCGTAACGGATATGGGTACGCGCGTAGAAGGTCGTTTTATTAGTAAACTCGTCAACAACGACCGGCTGCCCATAGCCATTCATCCCCTGGCGTATACAGTAGTTTAATTCATCGCAGCTGGTCTGCATCAGGCGAGCAGTCTTAAAGTCGGGGTCCGCTGCGTTGATGCCTACGGCGTAACTGGTTGTCCGGGTCGAGCCATCGGGATGTGTCAGCACGATCTGCCGGCCCAGCGCATCGTACTGGTAGGTCGTGAACTGGGGGGTAGCTCCCGTGAAGTAGGGCGCGCTCACCGCCGCCACCTGCCCCTGGGTGTTGTACATCGTCACAACTGTCGAGGTCGACTTGCCGACAGTTATGTAGGTGCGACCCAACCCATCGGAGTAGGTCCTGCTCCACAGACCATCAGCCGAGCCATCGCTAACCGCCGTCTGGATATACTGGGTGGCCGGATTCCCCTGGTTCACATACGCCATCGTCCTGGAACTGCCATCCGGGTTGGTCTGCTTGACCAAGCGTCCGAAGACGTCATAGGCCATAGTGGAGGTAGGGGTTCCGCTATTGGCCTGGTCGATCTGCGAGGTCTGCACTCCCAGCACCGTATTCCAGGTCTGCCCCATGCATTGATGGAGCGCGTTACAGACCTGCGTGGGATACAGGTGATAGGTGCTCTCGTAGCTCGTCGTGCTGGTGTGGCCCAGCGCGTCGGTCACGGAGAGGAGATTGCCGAAGCTATCGTAGCTGGCGGTAGCCGTCAGCCAGGTGTTGGTGGTGTTCAACCAGACTGTGGTCGCTGTCACATCCCCCTTGAGTGGCGGGGCTGTGGCACTCGCCTGTCCATCATAGGTATAAGCGGTGGCGCTCAAGATCTGGCCAGCCGTGGTCGTGCCCGCGTAGATCACCTGGGCCGCCGGGTAATCGAGCAGGTAGGCCCCGGTATTGGGATAATAGGTGATCACAGTCAGCCGCTCATCTCCCGATACAGCGTCGTCCCCATTATCTAACACCTGGATGATGTTGCCATAGCCATCGTACTGATAGGTGGTGCTGCTAGACTGGCACAGGGAGGCCCCGGCGCAGTTGGCTCCGGTGACTTTACTGAGCAACGAGGTATAGACCCCGCCGGACGCGCTCTCCTGGTAGATGTTGGTCGTAGAGGCCAGCAGCGTCCCATTGGCGTCGGTGATCGAGATCTGCGCCGGACGGTCCACCGGATAGTTGGGCGCCTGGCGGAAGATGGTGGTCGCCGTCGCCCCGCTGCTGTTGGTGGCCGCAATCGTCCCATAGCCCAGGAAGCGTCGTTCAAGAGGGTCCCACTCAGGACCACTGGACGTGTAGTCTGTCACAATGGGGGGCGCGTCCCAACTGACTCCGGCATTCTGGCTGATGCGTGTTACCAGCGGAATCGCTCCCGGAAGCCCCCCGATAGCCCCGGCGGGCGCACCCTGGGGAGAGAACGCGGCCAGGGTTGGGCCGGCAGCACTGCCTGGAACCTTCTCCACTTTATAGGTGACGCTGGTCGTCCCGCCATTCTGGTTGGTCAGGCTGGTCAGCAGATCATTCTGGATCACTTGCGAGCCGGCAAAGGTCGTCCAGATATTGCCCGTTGAATTATCCTGACACACCAGGTCGGCTCGGCCATCCCCATTGGTGTCGGCCAGGAAAAACTGCCCGTCAGTGCCACACCAGGAACCTCGCCACAGACTCTCTCCGCTAAACGCGCTGCTGCCATTGGAGAGGGCCACATAGACCTGGCTATAGACATAATTCTTGTTGGGGTAATAGCACACCAGGTCGGTCTTCCCATCCCCGTTGACATCGGCCAGGAAAATTTGCCCGGTGCCGGCCTGGCAAAAGCCGCTCCAGCCGCTGGTCCATTGGCTCACGCTGAAGCCGGTGCTCCCATTGGAAAGCGCCACGTTCACATCGTACCCAACCAGGTAGTTGTAGTAATTGTACACCGGGCTCAGACAAACGAGGTCGGCCTTCCCATCCCCGTTCACATCAGCAATCGTGATAGAGCTCTGGTTATGGTTGTACACGCCGTTACAATAGTAGTTCCCCCACCCACTCAACCACTGACCCCCACCGCTGAAAGCATTGACCCCATTCGAAAACAACACATACACGTCATACCCGATGATATATCCCCAGTAATTGTACTGTGGGATCGTACAAACGAGGTCGGCCTTCCCATCGCCATTGATATCGGCCAGACGAGGAAGAGTCCAACACCAGTTCGTGGCCCACCGGCCTTGATCGGTGAAGGCATTCACGCCGTTGGAGAATGCGACGGACATGTTGTAGCCGCCGCCGTTCCATGCCTCACAAACGAGATCGGCTCGGCCATCGCCATTCACATCGGCCAGCACCGGCGCACTGGGACACCAGTTCGCCAGCCACCAGCCACTCCCGCTTCCGTTAAAGGAAGTCCCTGTGGAAAGAGAAACAGCCATGCTATAGCTATAGGTAGCGGGATTGTACACGGGACACACCAGATCGGCTCGGCCATCCCCGGTGACATCGGCCAGCGTGGGCACGTTGTTACACCACTGGGACAACCACAGCGTCGGGCTATTAAAACCACTCCCATTGGCCAGCGCCACATACGTATCGTACAGGTGCGTGTAGCTGTTATACACCGAACACACCAGGTCGGCCTTCCCATCCCCGTTCACATCGGCCATCTGCAGAGCGCCGTAGCTCGGAGCACAATAGGCCCATAACAATCCCCCACCGGTAAACGCCTGGGTGCCATCGACCTGATAACTCGCTTTGATCGGGGGCAGAGCTGTGCCCCCGGTCACCTTCCCGCTCGCATCCACCGTCGCGTCCGTGCCATACTGCGTCACCGTGCTCAGCAGCGAGCGTCCCGTCGCTGCGCTTGTGACGTAGCCCAGCGCGTACACCCGCGCAATCGCCGTCCCCACCTGCACCTCCACCGTCTTGATGCGGTAACTTGTGATCAGCACTCCTCCCACCGCCTGGGAAATCACATCCGGGCGCGCCTCGCGATAGAAGGTGATCGTGGTCCCGTTGTAGCTCACCGTGTTGGGGTAACACTGGAAGCCTTTGGGATCGCACCAATACGAGTACGTGACCGTGTTGCCATGCGGATCAGTCATCGAGGTAATCAGCCAGCGTGAGACCCCTGGCCCCGCGTTTACGCCCTGACCGAGCGTGTATTTGACCCCGCTCTTATCAAAGAAAGTCCAGGCATGGGCCGTGGCATCGTAGCTGATCCGCACAAAACTCTGGCGTTTGGTGACATACTGGCCGCCCAGACTGGTATTGGGGACCAGATCTTCTCCGTTTAACTGGAAGACATCACCGCTAAAACGCGGCGCGCCGCGCTCGGCCGAGGTGCGGTCAATCTGAGGGAACCCGGTCAATTGCCAGCCCTGACCCACCAGGCCGTTGCCCCCCAGCGAGTCATAGGCCAGGCCCAGCGGCGGCTGCAGCCCGTGATAGGCCGGGATCTGAAAAGGAATGGACCCCTGAAAATCGCCCAGGTTGCCCGTCACCGCCGCGGGAGCAGCGCCCCCCTGGGTGGCAGCGGCGGCAGCCTTGAGCGAGGCCGTAGAAGCTGCATTTGAGGTGGAAGCAGCCTTTGAGGCGGCCTGAGCCGGGCGCGCGGAACTCAGCAGCGAGCCGAGCAGCAGAGCCAGCAGAGAGAACGCCAGCAGCACATAGCAGATGCGCTGCCCGGCAGGCGCGCACCTCCTCCCTGGAGGCCGCAGGGAAAGCGGAGAAGCAAAATACATCATAAGGAGATCCTCCTCACTGGAAAGCTCGCCTTCCTGGCGAACATCCCAAAACTGTCCTGCTTACGCAGGAAAAAGTGATATCTATTGCACAACAATCATCCATACGTTCATACATAAGCATGAACAGACGACTGTTGAGAATATTCGCTGAATAGATGGCTTACCTGGCCCGGTCAGTCATCTACATACCAAGATAAGCTGTGCGAATACGCTCGTCATTCAGCAGGCTGCTGGCCGGACCGCTCAAGACGATGCGCCCGTTTTCAATTACATAGCCTCGAGAGGACCGCTCCAGAGCGATCTGGACATCCTGCTCCACCAGCAGGATGCTGAGCCGTTCCTGGCGATGAATGCCATCGATCGCAGCAAGAATGTCATCGACCACATTCGGCGCCAGGCCCAGTGAAAGCTCATCAATCAACAGAACATCTGGCCGGGCCATCAGACCGCGTGCGATCGCGCACATCTGCTGCTCGCCGCCCGAGAGCGAACCTGCAACCTGTTTACGACGCTCGCGGAGTTTGGGAAAGAGCGCGAAGATGCGCTCCAGGTCTTCGGCTATGGCGGCCGCCGTCCCCGCGCGCTTGCTATATGCACCGAGCCGCAGGTTCTCCTCGACCGTGAGACCCATGAAGAGGCGACGCCCCTGAGGCACCAGGTTCAGGCCAAGCCTGGCCGTCCGCTCCGCCCGGTAAGCGGTAATATCTCGTCCTGCGAACTCAATGCTGCCCCGCCAGGCGGGCAACAATCCTGAAAGTGTGGCAAGCAGGGTGGACTTGCCCGCCCCGTTCGCTCCCACCAGGGCCACCACTTCACCACGCCTCAACTCCAGCGAGATGTCCCAGAGGACCTGAACTTCGCCATAGCCGGCGCAAAGATTGCGCACCAGCAACAGGGCAGGTTCGGCTATCGGAGAGACGGGAGCCTGATCGACCGCAGAGAGCAACTCTTCAGGGATATCGTCGTGCATATTCGTTGAGGTCATCACTGTCCTTACTCCTCTCGTAGACGCTGGGCCTCTTCGCTAAGCGAAGAGGCGGGGGTCTGCGCAGAGCGCCCCTGCTTTTGTGCGTACCGCTCGCCGAGGTAAGCTTCGATAACTTTGGGATCTGAGAGGACCGTCTCTGGCTGCCCCTCAGCGATTTTCCGCCCATGATGCAGCACCAGGATACGGTCGGAAACACTCTTGATGGCCTGCATGATATGCTCAATCACAATAATAGTGACACCCATCCGGTTGATCTTGCGAATAAGCTCAACAGCCTGAGCCACCTCGGCGGGCGTCAGGCCGGCCATTACCTCATCGAGCAAGAGGAGCTGAGGACCCGTCGCCAGGGCGCGGGCCATTTCCAGCCGCTTGCAATCAGCAATTGTCAGCTGTTCCCCCTTGAGGTGTGCTTTCTGAGCAAGGCCAACCTCCGCCAGCACTTCATCGGCCCGGCGCAGCGCAGCCGCATGGAGCATCCGGTGATGTCCAAAAAGAGCGCCCACCAGGACATTTTGCTGGACATCCAGCTCCTTGAAAGGTTTGGTCAACTGAAACGTGCGAGCAATTCCCAGGTAGGCTCGGCGATTCGCCAGCAAGCGGCTGATCTCCCGCCCCTGGTAATAAATGGACCCGGCGGTGAGCGGAAGCGCCCCGCCAATCAGATTGACAAGTGTCGATTTTCCAGCGCCATTGGGGCCGATCACCCCCAGGATTTCCCCACGGCGAACGGAGAAGCTCAGCCCGTTGACTGCCGCCAAGCCGCCGAAACGTTTAGTAACATCCATCAACTGCAACAGAGCGGAGGTCCCCCCACTGGCACCTGGGGGAGGCTGGTTAGATGCCGTTGGCTGTGATAAAGCGTCGAACACGTCGAAATCCTTCCATGAAACGGCCAACCCCTGTCAAACCGGGAGTGGGGCGCGAACTAAACGTCTGGACGAAACGAATCACTCCCTGTGGCAGGATGATAGTGACAAGAATAATGGAGAGACCGAGCAGCGTATTGTGCAGATTCAGGCCACTGGTTTGAAACTGGAAGGAGGCAGTCTCGAAGAGAATGCCGCCAATGATCGGGCCGAGAATCGTCCCCGTGCCCCCCAGAAAGGTCAGCAGAACCATCTCAACTGAGATACCTACATCGAAGACCGTACCGGGATCAAAGCCGGTCGCCCAGTAGGCATAGAGGCCGCCGGCCAGGGCCGTAGGGACGGCGCTCAGAACAAAGGCCCGGACTTTATACCAGTAGGTGGGAATGCCCAGTGCTTCAGCCGCCTGCTCATTCTCACGAATGGCAATCAGAGCATAGCCAAACCTGCTGCGCGCCAGAGCAGCGGTTATGAAGAGGCAGAGCACCGCGAGCCCGACAAACGCGTAGAAAAGCAAAGGATAGGCATCGAGACTCGGCAGAGGCAGCGACATCAGGCCACCTCCCCCCCCACCGATATCTTTCACCACGACAAACTCACGCAACGCCTCGGCTGTGCCCAAAGTGGCAATCGCGAAGTAATGCCCTTTCAAGCGAAGAACCGGCAGGCCGATAAGCAAGGCAAAAAGGCCGGCCACCACTCCACCGGCTAGCAGACCAACCCAGAGGGGCAGGCCCGCGAGCAAGAAGAGTCCAGAAGTATAGGCCCCGATGCCGAAAAATGCGACATTGCCAAACGCGGCATAGCCAGCATAGCCGCCGATAAAATTCCAGCACTGCGCAAAAACGATGTACATCACGATCAGCGTCCAGGTGTGCAAAAGCGAGGCATCACCGAACAGCGGGATAGTAGCGAGTGTCCCCAGAATTACCAGCCCGATCAGGAGCGACCAAAGCCATGCTCTGCTCTCTTTCAGGCGTTGAGGCGAAGAACTCACAGCCGGCGGTGGCTGAAGGTCAGTTGTCATGGTCTCTCCTCTCATGCATAGAAAGGCTTGCCCAGTAATCCATTGGGCTTGAACACCAGAACGGCCACCAGAACGGCAAAGGCAATCGCATCGTCGTACCCAGGACCAACGCCGGGGAGCAACGGAATGACTGTCTCAGCAAACCCGAAGGCGAGACCGCCGGCGAGCACGCCCCAGGGAGTGCCCAGTCCACCCAGCACCACAATCACAAAGGCGCGCAGGGTAAAGGTTCCCCCTGCCGAGGGATTGAATGGGTAAAGTTCAGCCAGCATTGCCCCCGCCGCCCCCGCCAGCGCAGCCCCCAGGCCAAAGGTCAGCGCATAGGTGCGCCCGATATTGATGCCCATGAGCCGCGCTGCATCGCGGTCCATGCCCGTAGCTAGAATCGCGTTGCCCCGGCGTGTGCGCGAAAGAAAATGGCTGAGTGCCGCAGTCAGCACAATAGCGATAGCCGCGGCCAGCAAACTGTCAAAGGCGATATGTGTGGGGCCGATATCCAGGCCGTTGCCTGCATAGCCAGTATTGATGGAACGCAAATCACTGCTAAAAATCTGCTGCACCAGATCCGCCACAAGCAGGTCGAGGCCGAAGGTCAGCAAAAATGTGACCAGGAACGGAGCGCGAATGACGCGATTGATCGCGATATACTGTACAAGCCAACCGATGAGAAATAGCAGAGCCATGGTTAAAGGGATGCCCAGATAAGGATCAAGATGCCATTGCGAGTACATCCAGAAGGCGGCATACGCGCCGACCACGATAAATGCCCCATGCGCCAGGTTGACTATGTTCATGATGCCCCAGACCAGGGAGAAGCCCAGCGCCACTGCCCCATACAAACTGCCGAGCAGCAGCCAGTTGACAAGAATCTGTCCAAAACTCATAGCATACTCCTGAGGCTAAGCGGCCAGAGCCCGCAGCGAACGTGTGGGCCCTGGCAGATCATCACGGATTGCGTGCGCCGGCACACCCGCTCTTACGAAAGTGGCGGCGCCGGGTAGACAAGTTGAGCATTGGCAACATTAGGAGGATAGACAGTGACAACGTTCCCATTCTGGATCTGGATCGTCGCCATTGGCTTGTAGGTGTTTGCCCCTGTGGCGTCAAAGCGAATCTCCCCGTAAAAGGTCATGATGTCCAGGCTTGCCAGCGCATCACGAACTTTTTGCGGATCGATAGAACCCGCTTTCTGAATCGCGTACTGGAAAGCAAGGCCCGCAGCAGTGGATTCAGCCGATTGATACGACGGAGCATGCCCATACTCGGTAATGTACATCTGAGCATAGTTAGCAGGAGTGCTAAAGACATCGATACCGATGTACTTCTCCTGGGCTGTCCATTGTGCGCTGCCGACGACGTTATTGGCGGTCGCGCCGAGCACAGAAGTAAAGTCCGGGGTAGCAGGACCGACGGTGAAACCGAAAAGCTTGGCGTTGATATGGAGCTGTTTGGCCTCTTTCATAGTGACGACCGCTTCGCTTTCGTGACCAGAACCAAGAACCATATCAGGCACTGTGCCACCAGGGCCGGAACTCTTGAGGGCTGTCAGCACACTTGTCAGGTCGGTCGAATTAGCAGGATATTGCTGAAAGTAGACGACTTTGAGATTCTGGCTTGTAGCGTAATCCTTCGCGGCAGCAGCAACCTCTTTCGAGAAGGCATCGTCAGCAGAGATGATTGCCACAGTCTTGGGAGGATTGGGCACCGCCAGTGCAGCCTCCAGCATCACCTTCCCGTATTCGGAGGCAGGACTCAACACACCGAAAATGTAGTGAAAGCCTTTCGAGAAGATCGCTTTAGCTGCACCATTGCCCTCGACCATCGGGATCTTGTACTGCTCAGCGATGGCTTCATCCTGCAGAGTGGCCGCAGTCCCATAAGGACCGAGCAGGAAGTTCACTTTGTCGGAAGTAATGAGCTGCTGGGTAAGTTGGGCACTCTTAGTTGTGGAACTGCCGTCATCATAGTACTTGAGCTGCACCTGATAGGTGGTCCCCCCCACCTTCAAGCCGCCATGAGCGTTGACCTCTTTGACCCAGAGCTTATAGCCTTCGAGCGTGAGCTGACCCTCCTTCGAGGTCGCGCCCGTCAGGGAAATAGGAGCGCCAAACAACAAAATCGAAGGCCCGTTGGGCTTATTGCTGGCACCGCCGCCGCAGGCGGTCAGCAGAGAAAAAAGCACCAGCGCCAGCAGACTCCACGCTCTGCATCGGCCCTTTGTGCCGGTGGGCAGAGGAAATACCGGGTATGATGAGTGCGGATGCGAGGAAATAGCGCGAGGAGGTCTTTCCATTTACTTCTCCTTCCTAAAAACGTATTTAGGATAGTCAATTACATTATTGATTGTGGATAGCAGCACTGCTCTGGGGCCTCAGGTCTCCCCAACAAGGCGCCACATTCGCCTCACAACAGTTTCTGGTTCTCTGCGCTTGAGAACCATTGAGAGATTTCCCTTATGTACTATATCATAGGAAGTTCCAAAAGTCAATGATTAAAATAAATATCTTTTCGCTTTTTCTCAGAGCAGAGGCCCTGGCCTGTTTCTTCAGGGACAATGGGGAAGAAAGGGGAAAAGGCTGGGCAAGGAATCTACGAGCCGTCAACCGTAGACCTTACGAGCCAGCGACGGCAAAGTGGCCTGTTCTCTGAAAATGCATTTGAGAAGGAGGGTCGCCAGCGTTTCAGCGGCACACTCTGCAGGTAAGTCGTAAGCGAAGGTCTGGACACGATATTGGGAGCTGCTTAAATCTCGGTGAGGCACAAATGTTGCGTAGGATAGAGTTGTGGCGTCAGAGCGAAAGGGGATATGGCCCAGCAGCAAGTGCGCAATTTCGTGCAGGCGAACCGTGACCACAAGGATGGCATCCAGCCCCTGGCGGGTGCAGATCAGATCAACATCACGCAGAGCAATACAGTAGCCTGTAATAGCCACCGGTAGCACTGCTTCCTCTATACGAAGCGGTTTTTTTCTGTAAAGTGCGGTAAAGTTTGCGAGAGCATCAAAGGAAAAGGTATCACTCAAGACCCCTCGGAGCAAGTCGAATACGCGGCGAACCTCGTCTATTACTTCCGGCTGCACAGTCGCTTCCCTTTCCTGGCATAAACACCAACACAAACGACTATGTTTGCGTTGTCTGCTGGAGCGCGAGAATTAACTCTTCCAGCTTCTCTTCAACCTCAGGTTGCAACCCCGCCGACCGGAGAGCCAGGCGTAACTCAGATCCGCGTGCAGGCGCTGTTGCGCCTTTGGAGGTGAGTTGGGGCAAAGCCTCCAGCTCGGGGAAAAAATAAGTTGGCGAAATGTTAAAAAAACGACAAAGCGAAAGAAGGGTATCACGGCCTGGATTCGTAATTTTTCCTGTGCGCAGTTTAGAAAGGTGCGAGGGTTCAACCACTCCTCCTAAGGCAACAGTGATCTCTTTATACGTATATTCTCGGCCGTCTGGGCGGCGATGCGTCCGAAAGAGATCGTCTACCAGTTCTGCGAGCGTTTTCAATGCGTTTATCCCTTTCTAATCTGGAAGCCTGTGGAGACAAGACTCTACGACTTGCTATTTTTCATCTTTTCCTGAGCATACCACAGAAAATCCCCTGTTGTAAAGAGGCCAGGATTCGCTCACCCCACTTCTCAGCAACGGCTGGCGCCCGGATGGCTTCCTGTTCAAAAGGGAGAGGTCAGAGATGTGTCCCTGCCGTTCGTAGCGTTTCAGACGCCTGGCCACAGCGAGATTGTGCTTCAAGACATTACGCTTGCGCGTTCTGGCCGGTTGGTAGATACCCGGAGCTTCCATGACGATACTTTGCTGAAGCAGCGAGAGCAGGTAGTCTGCCTCTTCCCTCGCTGTGAGAGGATGCGTTAGAGGAACATGGCTCCAAATTACCTGACGAGCGTCGCTGACTTCAATCAAAACACGAATATCTTGCAGTTCATCATAAGGAAGATGGACGCAGGGAACAATCTGGATCATCCTCTGGTGGAGAGCATACAGTAGATCATGTTGCAGCCATTTTCGCCAGGCCAGAGAATCTTCCAGAGGTTGTATGATCCGCTCCATTACATCCTGCGGAATAGTAAAACCAGCCACCAGGAGCCAGAGGGCAAGCGTTTCACCCACAAGGGTGATTTGTGAAAGCTGGAGATGCCAGCTTTTTTTGCCGAAAAGAAACAGAAGCAGGTTGATTTCCGCAGCACATAAAGCGCAGGCCGCAAGGGAAAAACTTGCGATGCAGATCAGGCGGCGTGTCAGATAGGTGAGCACGGCGTAGCGCCCCAGGCTCTGTATGTACAATTTTAGCGTCAGCACCACAAACCAGAACTGCAATCCATAATTCCAGAAATACGAGATCGTATAGAGCGGCGTTACCCGAAATGCAGGATCAATGAGGAAAGCCCCGAGATTTTGCTCGTCGAGAGCGCCTATCGCCGTTCCACAAGCGATGAAAAAAAGCATCAGAGGGACCAAACGGTGCTTCATAAGTGGCAAATAGGGCCTGTTGTTGAGCAATTGCTCGCTCGCAACATACATGAGGAGGAGAGCAGCGTGAAGACAGCCAATCTCCAGCGAGCGCGTCCACCAAGTGCTCTGCAAGAAATGAGTGAAGCTACTCAGCGACAGTTCAAATAGAATGCTCCCCAAAAACTTGAGGATGACCGAACGAGCTGTGAACGACTGATCTTGTCTGAGGCGGGAAAGCAGGTAAACGGCCCACACGATAAATAGCGTGTTGACTGTTACCTGGTCGATAAGAGACGCTTCCATAATATATCCACCTCATACTGAGCATGACAACTCATAAAGAAACACAAACGCAGGTGGCTTGAGCTTCATCGGCCCCGGGCCGATGGGAGGACCCGGTGCTCCTACAGGCGCCTTCTTTCCTGAGAGGCCAACCGCGTGTAGGCCTCAAACAGTTCATACAGGCACCTTGCCACACCGTTGATCTCTTCGTAAGAAGAGAGAAAACGCCCCTGACCCGGTTTGAGGGCCCGAATAGGAACTGCGCCTCTCCTTACCTGATTGAAAAGCGTAAGGAGGCGCTGCAGTTCTAAGAGTACCGACTCTGTACACATATCCCTCTGCCGCCTGCGCACAGACTCGACCATCCGCAGTTGGCCGTTCAAGAAAACGACCGCATCGTGGAGCGGATCGCTCGAAGCGCGCGGACGGAGGAATTGCACCTGCCCGTTGCCCAGGGCCGCAAACGCCTGCGTGATCTCCTGCACAAACTGGCTCAGATCTTGCGCCGACTGCTCCTTGTAAAGCGCCACTGCTGTTGCCAGGTTCGCTTCATTGGTTGCCTGTTCACCCCATTCCAGCGCCCAGGTGAAGGTGCTCGCGGCGATCCAGCCAAAGAGGCCGGCGAACAAGATCATCGCAACATCACGGTTAATCAGCGCGTACCATGAGAAATAGGGCTGATTAACCTCGTAGAGCATCTCATCGAAATTGTGCGCGCCATATCCATTGAGCAGCGCATGCGGTTCGTAGGTATAATAGAGGAGGACAAAAGCAATCGAGATCAGCGCGAACGGAACGACCGCTCGCCGGCTGAGAATCAAGGGGCTGATAAAGACCGGCATCGCGAACAGATCAAAGGTCGGGAACCAGACCAATCGCAGACCCCCTTTGGCAGCCAGCAGAGAACCCATAAGGCACAGCATCATCATGATGAGCAGGAGATAGGCGGCGGCCTTGACTTTGCCCCGGCGGTTTAAGAACAGGACTATGATGATCGTCACCGCCATGGCAATGGAAGCGGCGGCAGTGGAGGGATCAGCAAGACTATTGAAAACAATAGCTACGAGAAAAGCCGCGGTAGCGGCGGCAATAAGGCTATTGGTTTCGCCTTTGCGAATAAACTCGCGGACCTGCAAACTGGACATATCTGTCGGGCGCGGAGGCGCAGTGAGATTGAACCACCAGCCAACGATTCCTTTACGTTCCCAGAGCATCTTTCTCGGGGCGCTCCTCTGATGATGATACAGTGGTGGAACGGATAGACTTTGCTTCATTGTTTGCTCCTTTCAGGAAAACTCGCCACACTCGCATGGTACATACTCTCCTCGTATCCGTCGAGAAAGGTTTGCCTGGAACAATGCTGCTGATTCCGTAAAGGAAAACGTTATTTTATTCTAAGGAAAGTTCGTAAAGCTGACCGTTCAAATAAGCGCCAAGCTGGTTATCGGCCCACGGGTGCGTGGTCTGCCCCGACGTGCCGCCTGGCAAACAAGTATACAATTTTTGCCCGGAGACCGCAACAATGCGCACAGCCGGTTGATAGGCGTTCGGCCAGAAGCGGCGCGGGTGCTCCTGAAGCGCAAACGGTGCGGGGAAATACGACGATTGCCAGGGTGTATGCTCATCCCCTCCCAGAGGAAAAGGCCCGCGCGCAAGTCGAAAAGCTCGCTTGAGTAGTTTGAGAAAAGGAGGCAACTTTTGGTAGGCCGGCTGTTGGACGAGCGGATGAGAAATCTCCAACTGATGTAACTTCCCCCAGGACCAGTATTCGGGATGTGGACCTTGCAGGCGTTTGAGCTCTCGAACAGCGTTCGAGAAAGCCTGCTGAAAGAGGACCGGCCAGCGTTCAGCACCGGGCTTCGCATACGCTTTTTGCGAGCGAATGAGGCCGGTCAGCACCTCATGCACTCTCCAATGGCTCAGGGTGGCCGGGAGGAGTGGCGTCTGGCCGCGACCGAGCCAGAAATCGCTCAAATCGGGAGAGTCCGAAAAAAGCTCGCGTGCCACCCCCACGATGAGATGCGCCTCCGTCACTTTCAGAATAGCAGCAGCCGGACTCGCGGCCGCCAACTTTCCGTCCCATCGGCGCAAAAGGCTCAGGGCGGTTTGCTCGATATCCGTCTGGGGAAGCGAAACATAGCGCAGAATCAGTCTTTGCAGCTCCAACGCAGCCAGGCTTGTTTGATCGGTCTGAATACGCTGGGCATCGGCTTGCGAGAATTTCCTCTGAGTCAGCGTCTCTTCGATAAGTTGCTCAAGGCGTCGCGCTCGATACGGCGCAATATATTCATGTGAAAGCGGATAGGGATAGTTCTCGGGCGCATGTCGCTGATTGGCGGACACAAAATACCCACGCGGCGGATTAATTTCTTCCGGCAGTTCCTCAGGAGGAATAAAGCCTTTCCATTGATATTCTTCAATCCATCCTGGGTCGGGGAACAAACCACCGGTCGGCGAGTGGCGCAGTGGCACACGCCCGGCGATACGCCATCCATAGGCGCCGTTCTGCTTTTCAACCTCTGCCCAGCAAAAATTCACCGCCGGGGCTGACCAGGAACAGATGGCAGCGCGGATATCCTCCACCGAGGCAGCGTGCAGAAGCTGCCACAGAGCCCGCACTGACCCGCCCAGGTCTCCGTTGTAACCAACCCAGCGCAGTGAAAGCCGCTGGCCCGCGAGCGCACCGGGCAAAGCCAGGAGCGGCCCGCGCTCCGTCCACTGCACGGTCTCTTCAACGGAAGGCTTGTTCTTCACCGCGATCGTATGCGTGACCGCACGCGTCGGAACATCTGGACGTTCGAGGTAAAGAGAGGCCGTCATTGCTCCAACCAGAGTCACGCTCCAGGCATACTCCCGATTACGTCCACTGATAATTCCGGGAATGCCGGCGATCGCCGCCCCGGCTGCGTGCAGAGGTGCGCTCAAATTCGACGCCGGGGCGGCACAGTGCAGAATACACTGGTAGAACCAGCCGGGCAAGCCCAGCGAGAGGTGCGGATCGGCTGCGAAAATTACTTTTCCTGAGTCTGTATACGCGCCGGATACGGCGAAGGCATTACTTCCGCTGCGCCTGGGCAACAGGTGCGCACTAGAGCGTATCTCCTGGTACTGCTGTAAAAAACTGGCACTCGCTGATCTGAGCTGCGCCAGCACCGCCTCCGTATCGGGTGCGATCTTGCCGGGAAGGATCTCCCATGGCTGCGCTTCCAGAAGAGCAGCCTGCTCAACTCCAAGCGCCCCGGCTATCTGGACACGCGCCAGCTGCTCCTCCCAATTTCCTGCCAACGACCAGGACATCAGTTCGGCAATGCCCAGGCAATCCCTGGGGGTCCACGATTCCGGCCGGATATGCAAGAGAGTAAATTCGAAGGAAGCACAAGCAAAGCGCTCCCATGCCAGATTCACCCCATCGCTGTAGCGTTGCAGTATCTCCATGAGCAAAGCATCGGCGGCTACTTCTCGGTAGCTCGCTTCTACAGCTTCAGGAATACCAAGACGACATATCCAGCGATCGATGTCAAGCGTGGCCATGCCCAGTATTTCAGAAAGGCGGGCCGCGGCAGTGCGCCGGTTCATTTCGATTTGAAATGGTCGGTGAAGTCCAGCAAGAAATCCCTGCCCGCAGATTACGTCCAGCGCGCTGGACGCTGTCACAATTGGTATCCCCTGAGCAGTATGAGTAATGCTGATTGGCCCGGCTTTTCCTGGCAATTCGATGCGCTCAGGAAGAGAAAGGACGGGACGGCCAAAGAGCGCGCGCCCTACCTGGTTGATGCCCACAGTTACATCCCCCTTGCTTGCAGTAAAAACCGCACCGAACGAGTGCAAAGTTTCCCTGCTGGTATGAGTATATTTTTCTAATTTCTAACCATACCATATTGCCCGACATTTTACAATACTTTGTCAGGCAAATTTGACAATACCAGGACAAATCTGCTATACTCGAGGTGATGAATACAGAAATAATTGCACTTCCACAGATGGCTCCGCTCAACACACGTATGGTGCTGTACCTTCTTGGTATGGACAGAGCAGAGATCATCAAGCAAGTGCGTACATCGGCCAATGCGTTACTTGAACGTCTTGTTGGCCTCGAAACGCACATTCATGCTCTGCGCGATGAACTTTTCACCGCCATGCATCAGCAGAAGCCCATCACCGTTGAGTGGCTGCGCTCAGCGGTTTTTCCCTCGAAAAAATCGCACCCGCGAGAACCTCAGAACAAAGGAGTCACGCGGGATACCTTTGCCCGATGGTATAAGGAGGGAAAGCTGCGCAAAGTGGCTCACGGTAAACCGGATCTAGATAATATAGCTGCAATCATTATCAGTTCGAGGATTATCAAGAGCATGCCTGCCAGCGAGGCCAGACGCTTTGCTTCGCCGATTCCCCCCGATATACGCGCCGATGATGAACTCTTATGGTGCTTCCGGCAGGCGCCACCACGCGATGGCCAGCCCTCGCCAATTCTTCCCTGTCCCTGGCCGACTCTGCCAGCCAAGCTTGCACCGGGCACACTGCTGATATCGGGCTGGCCCATGTTTGATCCCATGTGGACGCAGTATCCCGGCTCAGGCGCAGTCTGCTTCTCCTCTCTTGACGAGGAGAGCCTGGAGGCTTGGGACCCGACGATCAAAGCAAGCGATATTCGGCGTCTACTCGAAAATGCACGCCGGCATATCTCTGCCAGCGAATTCGAGACCATGCGGGAGCAGATCCTGCGCTCCTATGGCCAGTCTATTCTCAACAGGCTTGCCCTCAGTCGCCTGTTTGCGCTGCCCAGTGTGCGCTACTATCCTATCCTCTGGGAAAGCGAGGTTATCTGGCCTGAGGAGGTTTCTCTGGCGCCAGAATCGTAAAACGGCCAGGTTTCGGCTTTCAGCGCGCTCGGTTTCCGGGCCACGCCAATAGAGATCTGTCAGGCAGAAATGGTGATCCATCCCGTCAAGTAGCACAGGCTCCGCCAGGTTAGGAAAGTATGGCTATTTCTCGAACACATAGAGTCCTGGCGCCGGGGTAAGCGGCGGATGTTTCACGCTGCCCAGCGCCGGCGGGACCACCAGATCTCCAGAGTGCGCTTTTAACCAATCCACCCAGTCGGTCCACCAGCTTCCTTTGTAGGCCCTGGCCTGCTCAAACCACTCATCAGGACTCTCCGCCCTCTGCTCGTTTATCCAGTATCCTCGCCCCTTGCTGGGAGGACTGATAATACCCGCAATATGCCCGCTGCCTACCAGCACAAAGCGCACGTGATCTTTCACCAGTTGTGTGATGCGCCAGGCCGATTTCCAGGGGACGATATGATCCTGCTGCGCGCCAATCGCATAGATATCCTGGGAAATCCGGCCGAGGTCGAGGGGAACGCCCTTCAGTGTAATTTTACCCGGCTTGATGAGATTATTCTCCAGGTAAGTATTGCGAAGATAGAAAGAGTGGGCCGCGCGTGCCATCCGCGTGCCATCAGAACTCCAGTAGAGCAGATCAAGTGCGGGCGGCTCTTTGCCCAGCAGATAGTTATTGATAACGTTGCTCCAGATCAGATCATTGGCCCGCAGAAGATTGAACATCGTTGCCATTGAGCGACTGTCCAGATAGCCACGTTCCATCATCTGCCCCTCGATATAGGCCACCTGCGGCTCATCAATGAACACCGACGTATCGCCTACCTCACTGAAGTCTTGCAGAGAAACAAAGAACGTAGCCGCGCTGACCGTTCTCTCTTTTTTGCCCGCCAGATAGGCCAGGGTCATCGCCAGCAGCGTACCACCGATACAGTAACCAACCGCATTAACCTGTGGCGAGCCGGTAATCTCCTCTATAACCTTAAAAGCAGAGAGCGCACCCAGTGTGAGGTAATCCTCGAAGTCTGTCTTTTCCAGGGAGACATCGGGATTCTTCCAGCTGATAACGAAGACGCTAAAGCCAGCGTCTACCAGGTACTTGATCAAACTGTTCTGCGGCTGCATGTCCAGAATATAGTATTTGTTAATCCAGGGGGGAATAAAAAACAAGGGGATGCTATAGACCTGCTCGGTCGTTGGGGCGTATTGAATGAGTTCGATAAGCTTATTGCGGTATACCACCTGTCCCGGCGTCAGTGCCAGGTTGCGCCCGGGGGCGAACGCATCGGTATCGGCCATTTTGATCTGCCCGGCCTTCATATCGCGCAGAAGGTGCTCCATCCCGGTGATCAGATTCTGCCCACCACTTGAAAGCGTTTCGTGAAGTACCTGTGGGTTGGTAAAAAGGAAATTTGTCGGGCTAATTGCATCCAGAAACTGACGCAGATAAAAGATCAGCCTGCGTCGCAATTTCTCATCCACCCCCTCGACCTGAGCCGCTGCTTTGAGGAGCGACGCGGCTACGAGCAGATAGTACTGTTTCAGCGTATCAAAAGCAAGGTTCCGCTGCCAGTCAGGTGCGCTGAAGCGTTTATCTCCAGGTTCTGGCTCGACCACCGGCCTGACATCCGACGCTTTTCCCCAGAATTTGAGCGTGTCCGCCGTCATCAATTGCGTATACTGCTGAACAAAATCGCTATAGGCAGTCCAGGCGCGTGCGGGATGACGGAAGGCGTCGAGCCATAGTTGCTGGAAGGCTCGGGTGATTTCACCGGGGTCGATAGGAAGGAGCATGCTGTATGGATTCATCTGCCAGAGTTGATTAATCAGGGCAATCCAGGGATCTTCCTCCTGTTCACCATCAGCATGCCGGGTTGTGGTGCTGTGAGGCAGGCCAGCGTTCAGTGTCCTCTCAAACAGCTTGCTCCAGGTGTCAAAAGGACCCTGCCCAGTAGAGGATGCATCTGCCATAAAGATCCCTCCTTGTTTGCGGCTGGTCGGCCTCGTACAGAGTGTCATTCCTTTGTTGCTTCGAAGAAGCAAGAGTACCCACGTAGAAAATTTCTCTGGAGAGAGTGTACCACATCTGCCTACCGATGTGGCGAGGCGAGGCAGAAATCCAGATTTTTGTTTCGCCTCCCTCTTTCTCTTTGCTTTACAGCGGAGAGCAGAAGTATTGAGCCACGCCTCCCTCGCTCTGGACTCGCGAGTCCAGGCAAGTATCGGCTCAATCTTTCCCTCCACCGCTATAGGGTACGGGCAGTTTCCGCATATATTTGATTATGGCCTCCCCAGTAACTACCAACGTGCCATTCTGGTTAACACAATCTGTACGCAGCGTCACCAGGCGCTTCTCCTCACGCAGCGCGATGACCTCAGCGCTAACCGTCACAGTATCCGCCAGATGCACAGGCGCGAGAAACTTCAGGGTTTGCCCCAGATAGATGCTACCCTGACCGGGCAGATCATTGCCGAGGAGCGCGGAGATCAACGCTGCGATCAGCATTCCATGCGCAATGCGCTCGCCAAAGATGGATTGTGCGGCGAACGTCGCGTCGAGATGCAGTGGATTGAGATCGCCACTGAGTCCGGCAAAAATCATCACATCGCCTTCGCTGATGGTGCGCGAGCGGCTGGCTCGCGTTCCCACTGGAGGAAGTGGTTCAAAGAGCCGGGTATGGGTGCTATCTTCGCTCATATAGTTCATTCCTGCTTCCTATGATGACTACAGAGAAGAAAGGCTAATGGTCCTGAGAACGCAGCTCCAGCCAGCTGCGAATCCGGGGCCAAAGCTGCTTCCGCGACTCGGCACTGGTGAGCAGGCCAACATGCCCGGCGTCCAGGACCAGGAATTCTTTATCCTGGCTGCCAGCAAGCTGCATCAGTGCTTCGGACTGAGGCACGCTACAAATATGGTCCTTCTTTCCGGCAGCCATGAAGAGAGAACAGGTGATCTGTGAAAGATCGACCCGCCTCCCCCGCAGTACGATCTCGCCTCTGACCAGCTTGTTCTGCTGGTAAAAGTCGCGAATCCACTGGCGGAAAGCCGCCCCTGGAAAGGGAATCCCATCATTTACCCACTTGCCCACGGCAAGCCAGGTCTCCATGGGTTTATCGTACAGAAGGTAGTCCCACATTGTCAGATAAGAGCCAATAAAATTCGCAACTGGCTTGACCAGGCGATTGCCCAGATCGACCAGTTCCGCGGGGATATTGCCGAAAGCCTCCACCAGGAGATCGGGATGGAAATATTTCTCGCTGGTCCACACGCCATAGAGTCCCATATTTGCCGGGGTAAAATCAATGGGCGTGGTGAGCAGGAGAAGATTTCTGAGCGGGCTGCCTGGAAAGAGTGCAGCATACATGGCGCTGATTGTTCCTCCCATGCAGTAGCCGAGCAACGTGAATTCCCGGGACCGGGAGGTCTTGAGCACCTTGCTCACCGCCCGATGCAGGTAATCCAGCACGTAATGCTCAAACGTAAGGCCCTGATCTTCGTCGCCTGGCGTTCCCCAATCGAGCAGATAGACATCGAAACCCTGGCCGACCAGGTATTCCACCAGGCTGTTGCCCGGCAGCAGATCTAACACGTATGAGCGGTTGATCAGCGCGTAGACCAGCAAGACGGGAACGGGGAAACGCCTCTCTGTCGCAGCCTTATAGCGATAGAGTCTGGCCTTATTTTTGGCCCAGATGACCTCTTTGGGAGTCTGACCAGTCTCGGCCCGCGCTCCTTCCAGGATAATGCGCATCCCCATCCGATACTTTTCGTAGATTCCTTCGCTCTCAGATGCCGCTGTTTGAGTACGCCTGTTGCTCATATCGTTCTCCTCGTCTTGCCGCGCTGCGTCTCCACGCAGGGAATCTATTCAGCACGCGGGTTTGCAATTTTCTTTTTTCGGGAAGCGACCCTCTTCTCCTCGCTGGTTCCGACTCCAACTTTGCGCGGCTGGCGCCTGGTTTTCCCTGCACTCGTTGCTCCGCCTGGTGACTGCTGCTGGCCAGGTTCGGCCCTCTCAAGCATGGCACGAATACTATCCAGTTTGTTCTCTATCAGATCCAGGCGTCCCTCCAGCTTTTCCAGAGCACCGAGCCTTTGGAAGACGGGAGCAACCGTTTTCCAGGCGTCCTCCACACGCGCAAGCCGCTCATCCAGTGAGGCCAGCGATTCATTCACCTCTGCAGGAAAGGAAGCGTTCTCGATCTCATCCTGTATCTGATCAACCTTTTCTTCGAGCGTGACAACCAGACCGGCAACACGGGCGATATCCGCCCGTGTGGGAAGTTGAAGCTGGTTGAGAAACGCCTCACCGGTACGCCGTGTTGTTTTAACAAAGCCAGTATAGTCCTCTAAAAGGCGACTGGCTGCTCCTATAAATTGTTCAGAACCCAGAACATCCTCTACCCTCTGCGCCCATGTTTCGCTTGTAGCATCATACCATTGCTTGAATAAAGCAAACGGGTCGGCCTGGATGCTCTCTCCAGCCTGGATGTTTGCGCGGATCGTCTCCAACATTTGTGTCCATTGTAACGCCAGGCCCAGAGGATCGCCACCCTGCTCAATGACGCGCCGCCAGCTCTCGCTGGTTGTCTCCAGCCAGCGTTTCCAGGTTGCTCCCGTTCCAGCATCGAACATCCCGGCAGGGCCGACTTGCATCTGTTCCAGGGCTGCCTGCATCCCTTTTAGCCACAATTGAGAGAGATCGCGAGAATCAACCAGCGTATCTTTGCTGCTCTCCAGGATACCAGAGTACGCTCTGGCAGACGCTGCGTACCACTGCTTCCAGAGTTCCAGGAGATCCCCAGAACTACTGGCATCGCCTCTTTCGGACATGGTCCAAACTCCTTTTCACACACGGGCTTCTCACCCGGACCACTGCATCTTTTTCTCAAGCTGAGAACAGAAACTGAGAAGGTAGAATCGAGCTCTCTACCTTCTCTCCCCATTACTTGCTCGCCTTGCTGGCTGCGTTCTGAGCCTGTTTGGCGGCTTTCTGTATGCGCTCTACCCCCTGCCGCGTTGCCTTCTGGAAGTTCTCCAGGCCCTCACGGGTGGCAAGCTCGGCAGCCTCGAAGGCTTGCTGATAGTATGAGAAAGGAGCGCGTACAAAGCCCAGGTATGCCTCGAACGACTCGTGCGCCAGCGTTTGGAAGGCATCTTGTTGCTTCTGCGCCTGTTGCTCCATTTCCTGCAAAAGCGCGCGCGTGACGCCGATCTGACTCTTGAGTACCTCGATGCCGTTCTCGAAAACACTTTGGATGAACTTCGTGTTCCTCTCCTGGGCAGCAATAGCGTTCTCGATTACCTCCTGGAAGCTGGCCTGCCAGTTCTGAGGATCTTTCGTCCGCGCCAGCAGATCCTGTAAGAGTGAGCGCGTATCTTCGGCATGGCTTTTCAGCAGTTCGATGCCGTTCTCAAGAATGCTCTGAGCAAAGGCCACATTTCGCTGCTGAGCTTCAATTGTACTATCGGCGACGGCCTTGTTGACCTCGCGTAGGGACGCAAGCAAGTCCCACGTTGTCTGATTTGTCCTGGTATCAGCCATGATATTCTCTTTCCTTCCTCGCAGTATTCTGCGATGCTTGTTTGGTTTCGCTCATAATATCGTTCTACTTTTCGTCTCTACGTTGAACAATAAGCATCTATATGCATTTTACATCTATATGCAGTCATTTGTCAAGAGTTTCTTCGTTTCCTCTTAAGAGGGCTCCATTGTGGGATCCAGAAAGCGACCTGAGGCGCCCTGTTCTTTTCAGCGATCATGTTTTCTTTTTCTCAGGGGCAAGATATTTTTCAAGGCTGCCGGGGCTGCTCGAAAGATCTCGCCCGGGCGGCGGAAATGCAGCACCGGGAGAGACGTTTTCGGATGTGCGGCAAAAAAATCCCACATGATAGCCGAGGCATCAGGGCCGTGTGGGTCGGTAAAGGTAGCGGGGCCCGCCGCGCTACCTCCGCTCCAGGCATGGCCCAGGCCATCAACCAGATATTTTTGCATTACCACCTGCTCTTTGGCCGTGTAGGTAGAGACGACGTAGGAGTAGCCGCCAGGCGCCCGGCTGGTCTGAATGCTGTCCGCTATAGCAGTGATGGAGTTGTTCGCCAGGCCATCATCGGCGTAATCATTGAAGCGAGCGAATTGCTGAATTACCTGCTCACCGTTGATGGGAGCCACCCGATAGTCCCTTGTCCCATGGAAAACAACCACCGGGAGAACACGCGCCGCCGGTCCGGCACTCGCATAGGCCAGCTTCCCTTGCAAATCAGGATCTGGACCGCCCCTGATCTGAGCTATACGGGCGCTGGCGATGCCGCGTGCAGCACCGTACTCAAGCCCGCTATGGACACCTATCGCGGCGAAATAATCGGGATAGCAAACCCCCATGATAACTGCCATTGCCCCGCCTGCCGACATCCCGGTGAGAAAGATCCGGGTGGGATCGATGGTATACTGCGCACAAACCTCATCCACCATCCCGGCGAGTATGGCCGGCTCCCCACTCCCGCGCTGCTGATTGAGGGGATCATACCAGCTCCAACATCGGCCAGAGTGATGCTGGCTTGTCTGCTGTGGATAGAGGACAAGAAAGGTATGGGCATCCGCCAGCACGTTAAAACGGGTGCCACTCGCAAAATTATCGGGGTTTTGAGTGCATCCATGCAAGGCTACCAGCAAAGGGGCGGGCACCTCGGGTGAATACCCGGGGGGGAGATAGAGTTTAAATGGGCGCGAACCAGCACTGCTAGAGAATTGGCCACTGAGAAATACCCCTGCACCTGCATCTGCCGCGCTGGCAGCATGCACCTGATAATGCGGCATGTATAACTCCTTATTACGGCTCTTTTTCCTTGTCTGCCTGCCTCGAAGGATTCGTGTAGAGGTGGAAGAACGTGTTCATCATCTGCTGGTAGTGATCCAGGGATTCGGCCCAGAACTTCAGGTACGTTTCGCCAGCCTCGGTGATGGTATACCTGCGCCTGGCCGGCCCCCCTTCCGAGGTATCCCAGGTAGAACTGACCATGCCGTCTTTTTCCATTTGTCGCAGAGTCCGGTAGAACGTTCCCGGATTCATTGCAGCCAGCCCGAAAGCGGTCATTCTCTCCATGAGCTCGTACCCATACGAACTCCACTCGCGCAACATCAGAAGAAGGACAGGCACAAGCCAGTTCTTCGACCAGGCTTCGGTGGCCTTGTGGTAGGCATGCTCGCCATCTCTCTTTTCTTCGTTCTCGCCCATCGGATTGCCTCTCTCCGCTTGCTAATCTGTGTTTTGTTCCTCAAAGAGCATCTATATGCATTTTATAGATAGGTGCAACGTATGTCAAGTCACAGTGTTTACTGGGAAGGGCGAACCGCGCTGCGCCTGCCTGAGTACATACGTGCCGGAGGAGCCATTTCGCAAGCAAGTGTCTTCTAAAGATGCTCCTTCGCCTCCTCGAACGTGCCATAGATCTGCTGGCTCAAGTGAGCATTGGTGAATTGCTCACGAAGCTGATGGCGGAAGAAAGCATTGGTAGAATAGCGCGTGGAAGAGCGGAAATACTTCTCCTGATTCTGTCTGGCCATAGCAAAAAATGCGTCTGAGGCTGCCGGATTGAGATGGAAATTATCGTAATTGACAACAACGTTCACCCGCCTGCCGAAGCTGGTAAATTTCTGATCCAGGAAATGCGCCAGCTTTTTGACATCATCGACCGTTTCGATTCTCAATCCCTCGAAATTGACGTACACGATGTCGCTGGCTTCGTCATAACGCAGGCGCTCATCCAGGCTCAGAGGAGCGCGATGGTGGAGCCCCAGGGGAGCGTCGCAGAAAATCAGGGGATTCATTTCGCGCAGATCGGTAGCCACTGCCGGGCGAAATTCCATCTGGGCCAGGATGTCGCGCTCAAGATCCACGCCAGGCGCAACTTCAATCAGTTCCAAGCCCCCCTCGCCCAGGCGGAAAACACAGCGTTCAGTGATATAATAGACGATTTGCCTATGAGAACGAGCGAACATGCCATTGAAGGTGATCTGCCGCACTTTGCGCACGAACTTTTTGCCGGTTCCGTTCTCTATGATATGCAGTCGTCCCTGCTCGATAGCAATGTTTCCGCCATTCATGAAGGTTCCCAGAAAATAGACAGCCCTGGCGCTCTGGCTGATATTGATGAAGCCGCCCGCTCCAGTAAATTTTTTGCCAAAACGGCTCACATTCACATTACCTTCCTCATCCACCTCGGCAAGACCCAGGAAAGCCTGATCGATGCCTCCTCCATCATAAAAATCGAACTGATACGGTTGATCGATGATAGCCTGAGCATTGGCTACTGCCCCAAAGCTTAAACCGCTGGCGGGAATCCCACCAATGCCTCCCGGCTCGACTGTCAGCGTGACCATATCAAGAATATGCTCTTCGTTCGCCACCGATGCCACTGTTTCGGGCATACCGATCCCCAGGTTCACCACAGCATTCATCTTGAGGAACATGGCAGATCGTCTGCCAATAACCTTGCGAACGGTAAGCGGGATCGTTGAGATACTCTCCGGGGAAACTCTAATCTCGCCGGTATAGGCAGGATTATAGATCTCAGAGAACGTCTGCGTATGTTGCTCCGGGCGTGCTACCACTACAGCGTCGACCAGGATGCCCGGAATCTTGACCACCTGCGGGCTTAAAATACGCTCGGTGGTGATGCGTTCCACCTGTACAATAACAATGCCGCCGGAATTTTTCGCCGCCTGAGCGATAGAAAGTGTCTCCAGGGTAAGGGCCTCCTTCTCCATCGTCACATTTCCCTCTTCATCTGCGGTAGTCCCACGCAGGAGAGCCACGTTAATGGGGAAAGCGGGATAGAAGAGATACTCTTTTTCGTGCAGAGGCAGTACTTCGATGAGATCGGTCTGTGTGATCTCGTTCAAACGACCACCTTCGACGCGTGGATCAATAAAGGTATGCAATCCGACCTTTGTGATGGTTCCAGGTTTGCCGGCGGCAATATCGCGAAACAGGTGACAGATCACTCCCTGGGGAAAGCAATACGCCTCGATTTTATTCGCCAGAGCCAGTTCCGAAAGCCGGGGAACCAGTCCCCAGTGACCACCGATCACGCGCTTCACCAGCCCTTCGTGCCCAAAGTGATTGGCCCCTTTCGTTTTGCCATCTCCCTGACCAGCAGCATAGACCAGCGTCAGATTGCGGGGAGACCCTGTAGCGAGAAAGCGTGTTTCTAAGGCCAGAGCCAGCTCTTCCGGGAAGCCGATGCCCACAAACCCGGAAGTTGCGACTGTATCGTTATCGAGAATGAGCCGCACGGCATCTTCGACCGAAATAACCTTGTTGCGCTTCATAAGTTACCTTTCTCGCCGGTTAACTGATCCAGCCAGCGCGCTATATAATCGGCGACCTCCTCCCAGCCATCCTGTGCAATGATCCAATGGACGCGGCCGGCGAACTCTTTAAAATCGGTTCTCGCCGATGTTCGCTGGTACTTTCGGTAGTTTGCCCGGTTCAGGGCAGCCGGAACGATACGATCCTCCGTGCCCGCGATCAGCAACAATGGGGCCCTGTCGGCCTTCTCGAAGTTTACCTGCACAGCGCGGTGGGGGTCCAGGAGCGCAAGAGCGGCCTGGAAGAAAATGCGGCCCGTCTCTGGCACAACATGGGTGTCATAGGCTGCCCGCTGTTCTGCCTCCGGCAGTGTATGTACGAAAGCGTACTGGAACTGCTTGAAGGACTGATAAACGATGCCTTTCCAGCCCCTCCACCTGGACAAAACGCCTGCGTTGGCTTTGATAGTTGACCATTGCAGTGGCAGGACCCCTCTGGGTGGCGCCGAATCGATCGCAATCCCTGCTGCACCTAGCCCTCGGTCAAGCAAGATCTGGACGAACAGCCCGCCGAAGGAGTGCCCGATCAGGATAGGAGGTTCGGGGAACTCTTTGATGATTCGCTCGTAATGAGCGACGATCTCAGTGACGCCCAGTCCCGCTAACTCAGCAGGAGGCTCACGCCTGAGTTCCTCGATGGGTTTGTCTCTGTGAGGCCAGGCCGGGGCAACGCAGGCATAGCCTTTCCCCTGGAAAAAACCGATCATCTTCTCCCAGCAAAGCGGTGTCACCCAGGCACCGTGAATAAAGACGAGGGTGTTGCTCATTAACTAATTTCTCCTGCATCGTATTTGGCGATATCATGGCGCTTCTCCAGTACCGGGGACGCCCGCCCGGCCCGACAATGCAATCACTCACCTCTGTAATCGTTTGTTCGTAGCGCACAGATGCCGCGCCGTTTAATTTATGCGCCTATCATGTTCCTTCCACTCCTTTTCACGCAGCACATACTTCTGTATCTTGCCGGTGGAGGTTTTTGGCAGGGGACCAAACTCGACCGCCACCGGGCACTTGAAATGGGCGAGGCGCTGGCGGCAGAACGTAATGATCTCCTGTTCGGTTGCAGTCTGCTCTGGTTTGAGGGTCACAAAGGCTTTGGGCCGCTCGCCCCATTTCTCGTCGGGGATCGCGACGACAGCGCACTCCATCACAGCCGGGTGCTGCGCCACGGTCTGCTCGACCTCGATCGTCGAGATGTTCTCCCCGCCTGAGATGATGATATCCTTCGCACGGTCGCGCAACTCAATATAGCCGTCGGGGTGCCAGACCCCCATGTCGCCAGAGTGAAACCACCCGCCGGTAAAGGCCCTGGCCGTCGCCTTCGGGTCGTTATAGTAGCCCTTCATGACATTGTTGCCACGCATCGCGACCTCTCCCATGGTTTGCGCGTCGCGCGGGACGTCCTGCATCTTCTCATCGATGATACGCACGGGATCGGCTGTGACATTGTTCTGACCCTGGCGCGCAAGGAGGCGGGCCTGTTCCGCGTGCGGGAGTTGATCCCATTCTAGGTGCCACTCGCAGACCGTATGGGGACCATATGTCTCGGTCAGGCCATAGACATGGATGGGGCGGATATTCAGTTCCTTTAACTGGCCCAGCAGGGTAGGGGAGGGAGGAGCACCAGCTACTGTTACTGTCACCTGTTGCGCCAGGCGATGCGCTCTGGGATGATTCACCAGAAAAATCTGCACCGTTGGCGCGCCATTGTAGTGGGTCACTCCTTCCGTCTCAAAAAGATCCCAGATGAGATCAGGGTCGACCTTGCGCAGGCAGACATGGGTTCCACCTACGGCAGTCACAGCCCAGGTAAAGCACCAGCCATTGCAGTGGAACATTGGCAGTGTCCACAGATAAACGCTCGAACTGGTCAATCCCGTCTCGATAACCTCGGCCAGAGCATTCAGGTAGGCGCCCCGGTAGGAGTACATCACCCCTTTAGGTTTGCCAGTGGTACCAGAGGTATAGTTAATCGAGATAGTCTCTTCCTCATCCTCCAGCCAGCTTGTGAGTGGCTCAGGGGAGCCAGACGCCAAGAAAGCTTCGTAGGGATCTTCGGCCAGGCCCGTATCCTCAATCCGCACTACCTGGATGCCGGCCAGATCGAGCGTTTCAACTTGCGGGACGAGTTCGGCATCGACGAAGAGAAACTTCACGCTGGCATGCTCCAGGATATAGGCAATTTCCTGCGCATTGAGCCGGGTATTGATGGCCACCAGAATGCCACCGGCGGCTGGTACTGCGAAGTGAGCCTCCAGCAGCGCGGGCGTGTTGGGACAGAGAAAGGCCACGCGGTCATGCTTCTGCAGGCCGCTTGAGCGCAGGTGCGAGGCGAGACGATTCACTCGCCAGGCAACCTCCTGGTAGGTATACTGCCGATTCCCATGGACAATGGCCACTTTTTCAGGGAAAATGGAGGCGCTACGCTCCAGAAAACTCGTAGGCGTGAGTTCGGTTCGATAGACTTTCTCTTCCATCGTAATCTCCTTCTTATCAACTCGGCACGATTCATAAACAGACGCTCCTGCCCCAGCGTCTTTCAGGCAGTCTTTTCCAGCTCATCCTGGGCCGCGGCTCTGCAAGTATACTCTTTCAGCAACAGCACAGCCACAAATGAGATAAGCGACATAAAAACCATATAAAGGGCGATCAGCAGATAGGCAGGAGCGCCCGCAACGATGCCGCCTCCGAGCGTTTTGTAGTTTGCCAACACATAGGTGGCAATGATCGGCGCTGATCCACCTGCGGTGATTGAGGCCAGTTGATACCCCAGGGAGGCCCCACTGTAGCGAAGTTTGGGGACAAAGCGTTCCGCAATCAACGCCGCTTCCGGCCCATACAACCAGGAGATGCAGATGCCCACCGAGAAGACCAGTGCGCAGAGGATTAATGCCGGGTCTCTTGTTTGCAGCAGCAAAAAGTACGGCAGGGCAAAAGCCGCCATGAGCAAGGTGCCCAACGCAAACCAGCGTTTGCGTCCAAAGCGATCGGAGAGCAGAGCGAAGGTGGGGATCGTAGCAAAACAGAGCAACGAGGCCAGCACTAAACCGACATAGAGTAACCCCGGATCTACATGGACTACCTGCACAGCATAGGAGAGCATAAAGGTGGTGAAAATATAAAACGGCGCGGTCTCACCCGAGCGCAAAAGGGTGCAGAGCAGGATTTCGCGCCAGTGGGAGCGCACGACATCTAGCAGGGGTGTGCGAGCGACACACTGCGTGCGTTGGAGATGGGTAAACACCGGCGTTTCCAGAAGGCGCAGGCGAATATAG
>Ga0070740_10001513_pt1 | contig 31555 bp, 31 predicted proteins | sample Coa_R2_FD_67286 | JGI IMG/M metagenome (GOLD analysis project Ga0070740, IMG submission 67286) | Surface soil microbial communities from Centralia Pennsylvania, which are recovering from an underground coalmine fire - Coalmine... | ecosystem: Environmental > Terrestrial > Soil > Unclassified ...
TTGATATCAGCATGCTCTCGAGCGACGCTGGCCACGCCTAGCGCGGGCTTCGGTGATCTTGGCGGCCGCTGCGGACCTATTGGGAGCGCAGCCAAGCAATCCAAGATCGATAGGTTCATGCTGGATTGCTTTGTCGCGGCCGCGGATCTCCGCGCAATGATGGCACCGATCCGATCGGTGCCTGCCTCAGGCATGATCCCAAAAAGCGGGAATCGGTTGTCGGGATGGGTCATTGGCCGGCGAGACGGTGGCCGCGCGCGGCGAGTCCACGGAAACGCATTAAATGCACCGCGCGCTAGCGCTTGATGGCGCATGCAACCCAGAACGGCTCCTTGTCGGAGAAAACGATATTGGCGAAACCAGCCGCATCGAGCATCGACGCTATCTCGGCCTGCGTGAAACGCCGCTCGAGTCGCGTACAGAAGCGATCGAAGGCATCGGTACGCATGACATAGAATGCGCGCCGCCGGTAATAGGCAAGCGGCCAGGAGCGCGGTAAGGCTCCGATGCATTCAAGCAGCGCGGCAAGGCGCGCAAGCGGCCAATAGATGAGCAGGGCAATCAGATACGTCGCAGCGCGCTGTATGGGAAACGGAGCGCGGGAAAGAACCAAGCGTCCGATCTCGGACATCTGCCAGAGCCGGCGATAAGCGGGCGAACGATTGTCGAGCGCGTAGTAGAGATAGAGTAGGAATGGCGCGCCGGGCTTCAACTTGGCTGCAATATCGCAGAGGGCCTTGGCGGTGTCAGGCACGTGATGCAATACGCCGAGCGCATAGGCGAAGTCGAGGGAAGCGTCAGCGAATGGCAATGCCGACACCGACGCGGCATGAAAGCGAACGTTTTTTGCGGTTGCCAAATTGGCGCGCGCCACCGCGAGTGCCTGCGGCGATGGGTCAACCACGTGCAACTCGCCGACGCGCGGAGCCACCAGCACGGCCCAGCGTCCGCTGCCGCAACCGATGTCCGCTCCGATGCTTCCGGCCGGCAGCGCATCCCACGGGAAAATCCCGAAATACGCGTCGAACAGCGCCCGCCGATCGACCTCGCTGAATGCGGGCGGCGACTGCGTGAAAGTTCCCCATTCGCGACCGAATCCATCGATCGTCGCTTTGTCGGCGTTGCGCGTCTCGTTCATCACTTTTCAGCGCGCAATCTCAAAGCGGTCGCCGGCAAGCAACGCGCGTGCATCTTCCGGCGACATGGGCTCGCCGAAGGCAAACCCCTGGGCATATTCGCAACCGAGTTGATATAGCTCCACCGCATCGGAATCGGTTTCCGCGCCCTCCGCCACAACCTCCATGCCAAGATCATGGGCAAGCGCAATGATCGATCGCAAGATAACCGGTCGCTTTCCGGTCGCGGTCGTGCGCACGAAGGATTGGTCGATCTTGATGGTGTCGAAGGGAAAACGCTGAAGGTAAGCGAGCGACGAGTGACCGGTGCCAAAATCGTCAAGCGACAATCCCGCCCCAAGTTCTTTGATGCGTGCGAGAATTTGCGCCGCATGCTCCGGGTTTTCCATCACCAGAGATTCGGTGATTTCGAGCTTGAGTGTGCCGCGCAACAGGGTCGTGCGCGCCAGGATGCTGCGCAGATCCTGTATAAGGTCGTGTCGCAGCAGCTGTCGGGATGACACGTTGACGCTGGCAAAAATCGGGTCTCGACCGCGGTTGGCCGCCTGCCAGGTCGCAAGCTGGCGCGCCGCGCGCTCCAGCACAAGGAGGCCGAGATCGACGATGAGGCCGATCTCTTCGGCCATGGAAATGAATTCTGCAGGCGACAGACGGCCAAGTCTAGGATGATCCCAGCGCGCAAGCGCTTCGAAACCGGCCACGGCCCGATCCTCCAGGCGCACGATCGGCTGGTAAAGCACCTTGATTTCTTGTCGCTCGATGGCTCGGCGCAGTTCGGATTCGAGCATCAAACGATCGGTCTTGCGCGAGCGCATTGAAGGCTTGAAAATTTCAATACGGTCACCGCCGACGCGCTTGGCGTGGTACATGGCGACCTCCGCGTTCTTGAGAATTTCATCCGCGCGATGAGGTTCATTGTCTGCGAGGGCAAGACCGATCGATGCGGTGAGAAAGATTTCACGGTTGTTCAACGCGATCGGCGCGCGCAAGGTCCGTCGCAACGATTCGGCAAACGCGACGATGCGTGCCGGCTCCTTTTCCGACACCAGGATCAAGGCGAATTGGTCGCCCGCCAGCCGCGCCAAGGTATCTTGCGGCTTGAGCAGGCGCGAGAGTCTGCGAGCCGCCGCGAGCAGGATCGAATCGCCGACTGCTATTCCAACGGAGTCGTTCACCTGCTTGAACCGGTCAATATCTATCACCAGCACGGAAGGTTTGAGTTGAGGATCGGAGCGAGCGAAAGCAAAGGCTGCCTCCATCCGATCAAGAAATAACTGCCGGTTCGGCAGGCCTGTGAGATTGTCGTGAACCGCATCGAACAAGAGACGCTCTTCCGCGTTCTTCGTTTCGGTCACGTCGGTAAGGGTGCCGACGACACGCACCACCTCGCCGTCGGAGCCGACAACCGGGCGGGCCTTGAGCGCAAACCACAGATACTGGCCGTCGCCGGCGCGCAGGCGGAAATGCTGCGCAAGTCGTCCGCGGCGCTGCTCCACAATGCCGTCGAGCGCGGCGCGGAAGCGGTCCCGGTCAAGAGGATGCAGGACCTCGAGCCATCCGGCTGCAGGCCCTTCGAGCGTTCCGCGCTTAAGATTGAGCAGGTGCTCCGTTTCGGGGCTGGTGTAGACTTTATCGGCCGATACGTCCCAATCCCAGATCATGTCGCCGGCGCCCGTTAGGGCAAGCGCCCGCCGTTCGACGTCAGACACGATACCGTGCGTTATTCCGCCCGCGAAGGCATGCTGCATGACGGTAAACCCGATCAGCATTACGATCAGCACGAGGCCGCCGAGGAGCGCCGGCCCGATGATGTCGTTGGTGACGGCGCCGGTCACGGCAAGGCCCGTCGCAAAGGTCCAGACGACCAGCAGGAGCCAAGTGGGAATGAGCAATACCGCGCGATCGAATCCGTGTGTCGACAAATAGATCACCACCGCAAAACCGACGATGGCTATGCTCGCAAAGGATATGCGCGCGATGCCGGAGGCGATTGCCGGTTCAAACAACCCCACGCCGATAAGTGCTGCGAGCGCGGTCAGCCATGCGCCGGTGACATGCGCGTAACGCACATGCCAGCGCGAGAGGTTGAGGTAGGCAAACAGGAAGACGAGCAGGGTCGCAGCAAGGATCGCCTCGCCGCAGGCGCGCCAGACGCGTTCCGCGGCGGGCGAGATGTCGAAAACCTTGCCCCAGAATCCGAAATCGATCCCGATATAGACCAGCACAGCCCAGCCGAGCGCGGCCGCCGCCGGAAACATCACGGAGCCTTTCACGACGAACAGGATGGTAAGGAACAGCGCGAGCAGGCCGGCGATGCCAATGACAATACCGTAATAGAGCGTGAAGGAGTTGATCTTGTCTTTGTAGGCGTCGGGATCCCACAAATACAGTTGAGGAAGTTTGTCTGTGCGCAGCTCCGCGACGAAGGTGATGACCGAGCCGGGGTCAAGTGTGACTCGAAAGATGTCCGACGTGTTGTTCGCCTCCCGCAGCGGCCTGTCACCCGACGACGGCGTGATGGTGACGATTCGCGAAAGTCCGAGGTCGGGCCAGAACAGGCCTGAACCGACCATGCGATAATGCGGGGCCACGATCAGCCGATCAATCTGCTGATCACTGGTGTTGGTAAGGGCAAAAACGGCCCAATGGTTCCCGCCGTCGCGCGCGTGCACTTCAATGCGGTGCACGATGCCGTCGGGACCGGGTGCCGTGGATACCTGGATACGGTCGGTGGAGGTTGTTTGCAGTTCGGTGGCGGCTGTGAGGTCGATCGCCTTGGCGTCGAGACGGACATTGATCGCTTCCACGGCGCGCGCAATTGTCGCCGCCGACACGAGGAAGGCGAGCGCGAGCACAGCAACCGCCCCACAGCGTTGCACGAGCAATCCAAATCCCCCGTCTTGTACCGCGCCACCGCGACCGGATGGCGTTCCGCGCGTTTTTGTTTGCGGTGTTCTCGACCGACATTACGCCGATTTCGCGGCTTCCGGCACTTCGTCCGACACGCTGGAGCGCCTGGGAGCGCGCCAATTTTTTCTCATCAGATCAAGTGGTTAAGACGATCTTGCCGATGTGGCTGCTGGTCTCCATCAGGACGTGGGCATCGGCCGCATCCTTGAGGGGGAAGGTCTTATAGATCACGGGCTTCACTTTTCCCGCCGCAATCAGCGGGAGCACGTTCTGCGCGACGGCGCGCGCGATCGCCGCCTTGTCCGGGACGGGACGCGAACGCAGCGTCGAGCCCGTATGGTGGAGCCGCTTGAGCATGAGGCGGCGGAAATCCACCGTTGCCTTGGAGCTGCCCAGAAAGGCGATCTGCACGATACGCCCTTCGACTGCCGCCGCTTCGTAATTGCGGGCAATGTAGTCGCCGCCCACCATGTCGAGGATCACGTCGGCACCCTTGTCGGCAGTCGCTTTTTTGATGACCGCCACGAAGTCCTCGGTCTTATAATTGATGGCAATGTCGGCGCCGAGCTTGCGGCAGGCTTCGCATTTCTCATCCGATCCTGCGGTGACCACGACGCGGGCGCCGAACGCCTTGCCGAGCTGGATTGCGGTTGTGCCGATACCCGACGAGCCTCCATGCACAAGCAGGGTTTCGTCCCGTTTCAGACCACCCCGCTCGAACACGTTGTGCCAGACGGTGAAGAACGTTTCCGGGACCGCCGCCGCTTCGATCATGGACAGACCGGAGATTGGCAGCGCGTGGTCTTCATGTGCAGCGCAATATTCCGCATAGCCTCCCCCGGCCACCAAAGCCATGACGAGATCGCCCACCTTCCAGCGCGTCGCGCCGCTACCGCACGCGACGACCTCGCCTGCAACCTCGAGGCCTGGAATGTCGGATGCTCCGGGCGGGGGCGGATAATGGCCTTGGCGCTGCATCACGTCGGGCCGATTGACCCCTGCGGCCGCGACCTTGATCAGGATCTCGCCCGGCGCAGGTTGGGGAATCGGGCGTTGCTCCGGAATTAACATGGCGGGACCGCCGGGAGCCTTGATTCCGATCGCAGTCATGTGCGAGGGGATGCGGGTCATCAGTTCCTCCGCATGGCAAATGAGGCTAATAGAACGATGATGTCTGTTTAGGCGGGCGCCGGCGGCGTGACAACCCAGCACAGCCGACGGCGCCGGGAGGGACGACGATGCCGACATTCGACGATGACGACAGGCCTAAGAAGAAAGTCGTTCACGAGATCGGACAGGATCTCACTTTGCTGTCGATCGATGAGTTGACGGCCCGCATCGAGCTGCTGCGTGCGGAGATCAGTCGCCTGGAGGCCGATATCGCGCGCAAGCGCGCCTCGCGCGAAACGGCTGACCAATTGTTCGGGCGGCCGCGTTGATTGACGGTTTAGCGCCGAAAGGTGAGCAAAAATTTTTTCATTTGAGGGCTTTTTTTAAGGTCTCGTTAAGCTTTCCGGGTCATTACTGTTACCGTCCATCTTCATGGACAGCGAGTGGCTCCTGTCCACTCTGTTTGACGCCTCCCTGTTATCACCTTCGAGCCGCCGGCAACGGCGGCTCTCTTTTTTGTCCCGTTTTGGGGCAGTCCGTCTGCCGCGGCAATTGGAATTAAGCTTGATCAATAATTAATTTGCGTGCCGATGGGAGCGCCGTCTGGACATGACGACCGCAAGCGGCAATGCTGGCGGCACACCACTATGGTTAAGCGTGGGTGTCCGAGTGTGAGGCGTAGCGCGATGTCGGACCAGTTCCGCAATCAGGCCGAGCCGGTCTCATTTGGCGAGAAACTCGCCAATTCGCAGGCTTTCGCCGAACTTTTTCGTGAAGGCATGACGCTGGTGGAGGAAACCGCCACCTACCTGGACGGCGTCGGTCGGCAGGAGTCCAAGAAACTCGCGCGCGCCGCCGCGCTCGCCTACGCGACGGAAAGCATGCGGCTGACCACGCGCTTGATGCAGCTTGCGTCATGGCTGCTCCTGCATCGAGCGGTGAAAGAAGGGGAAATGACGCTTGCTCAGGCGAGCAAGGAGAAGGCGAAGGTCAAGCTATCATCGTCCGACATGCACGATAGTCACACCATCGCGCTATTGCCGCCGACATTGCGCTCCCTGATCGAACGCTCGCAGACCCTGCAACTTAAGATATGCAGGCTGGACGCCACGATTCACAATTCTCGCCGCGGGGCCATACCGGCACCCAACCCTGTCGCGCGCCAACTTGGATTGCTGAAAGCCGCATTCGACGTTGAAAGCGGCGCGTGACGTCGTGCAGCCACCAGCGACTGAAATCGCTCGCCGTCGTCGTGCGGCGCACGGTCGACGGCATCGTCCGCTGAAGTCGCCGGGCTATTTCCTTTTTGTGCCCGCCTTGTCGAGAAAACCCGAAAATTTCTTCTGGAAACGGGACACACGGCCACCGCGATCGACGATCTGCTGCTGTCCACCCGTCCAGGCCGGATGCGATTTCGGGTCGATATCGAGATGCATGACATCGCCCTCCTTGCCCCAGGTCGAACGGGTGATGAACTCGGTCCCGTCGGTCATCACGACCTTGATGACGTGATAGTCGGGGTGAATGTCGGGCTTCATGAGCCTTCAAACCTCATGCTCGCTGCGGTGCGACCAATGCGCACCCGAATTGCATTAGAACTGGCGGCTCTATACAGGAGGCGCCGAGAGGCGGCAAGGCGGCGCAGCGAGGTCGGGACGAGCGGCCATGACGAAGCAGGAATTTCGGGCGGCCATTTCTCTTTCCGCCGTCTTTTCCGTGAGGTTGCTCGGCCTGTTCATGATCTATCCCGTGTTTGCGTCCTATGCGGGGAGTCTTTCGGGCGCGACGGCCTACCTTATCGGCGAGGCATTGGGTATTTACGGACTGACCCAGGGACTTTTGCAGATCCCTTTCGGACTCATGTCCGACCGGTTCGGCCGCAAGCCCCTGATCATCGTCGGTCTCGTCCTGTTCGGATGCGGCAGTGCGATTGCCGCGCTTTCCGGCTCGATCGCAGGCGTCATCGTCGGCCGTGCATTGCAAGGCGCCGGAGCCATCGGATCGGTGGTCCTCGCACTGGTCGCGGATTTGACCGCAGAGGATAGTCGTACCGCTGCGATGGCCATGGTGGGCCTCAGCATCGGCGCCTCGTTCATGACCGCTCTCGTCGCAGGGCCGATCGCCGCGCACGTGGTGGGTATTGCCGGCATATTCTGGCTCATGGTCGCCCTGGCGGTTGCGGGCATTGCGATTACGCAGTTTGCTGTTCCGAACCCGCATCGGCTCGTCCGCCATCGCGATGCCGAAACGGTCCCCGGTTTGATCGGCGCCGTACTGCGGAACGTGGAACTGTTGCGGCTCGATCTCGGAATTTTCTGCCTGCATGCGATGTTGACGGCGGGATTCCTGGTCGTTCCCCGTCTGCTGCGTGACACGCTGGGTGTAGCAAGTCGCGATGACTGGATGGTCTATCTGCCGGTGCTCGCGGTGTCGGTCGTGGCGATGGTGCCGGGCCTTGTGGCTGCTGAAAGGTACCGGCGGATGAAGGAAGTGTTTGTGGTTGCGGTGGCGATGCTCGTCGCAAGCCAGACGATGCTCTACTTCGCCGCGCATCATCCCGTGCTGTTGCTTGCGGCGCTCATCGTCTTCTTCTCCGCCTTCAATGTGATGGAAGCAAGCCTGCCCTCGCTCATTACGAAAGTCGCGCCTCCCGACGCCAAGGGCACCGCCATGGGCATCTATTCGAGCCTGCAATTTCTGGGAATCTTCGCCGGCGGGGCGGCCGGAGGCTGGGCAAACCAGGTGGCAGGCAGCAGCGGCGTCTTCGCGGTCACGCTCGCGCTTGCGTTCGTCTGGCTCGTCGCTGCCGCCACCATGGCGCGGCCGAGCTTTCTCACCACCAAACTCCTTCGCGTCGCCGACCCAATCGCGCGCGAGCCCCAGCGTCTGGCCGGTCATCTGCTTCAGGTTCCCGGCGTGGCCGAGGCGGTGGTGGATAGCGAGGAAAAAATAGCATATCTGAAAGTGGATTTGAGACGCTTTGATGCCGACGCCGCCGAACGCCTGGTCCGTGCCTCCTGAATTGGATACGAGAGGAATTTGGCCGCCGTCACGCGGATGCGAGGCAGACGCAGGTTCCGATCGGATTGAGTCGGCGCCGTCGTGGCGAGGCGCCGCGGAGATGCGAAGACGCAATCCAGGCTGAGTCTATTCGATTGCGGATTGTTTCGCTGCCCTCGTAATGACAGGTCAAGGTCATGGCGATCCGCGGGAGCAAGGGGATCAGCGAACGTCGCGCGCCTAGGCGCGCCATTCCATGCGGTTGACCGGCCTGCCGGATACCGGATTCTTGGCTTCTCCCGCATAGACGAAGCCGTGTTTTTCGTAGAAGCGGATGGCGCGGGCATTCTCCTTGTTGACGAGAAGCTGCAGCCTGCTCGGCGACAGTCGTTTGGCTTCGCCGAGCAAGGCGCCGGCGACGCCGGTGCCCCAATGTTCGGGAGCGACCACGATCTGATCCAGATATCCAGATTTCGGATCGACCGTGACGAAGCCGATCAGCACGCCGTGGTGTTCGGCCACCACGATCACAGACGTCGGCACGAGTTCTTGCCGCCATCGCTCGCGCCACCAGGAGAGCCGCGCGTCGAAATCGATGTGGGGAAAATGATGCGTCCATGTCCGGCGCCACAGCTCGATTGCCGCATCTTCATCGGCATCGACGTAGCGCCGCAAGCTGACCGCGGCGCTCATTTCAGGCGTGACGACGCAGTCGGCGAAGGATGGCCACAATTCCCTCGCGATCGCAAGGAGTTGCACCCAGGGCGAGGGCACGTTTCCGCTCGTAGGCCGTTAGGTCGTAATGCGGCGAGGCGGTTCTAGGCGGTCCCTGGTAGGAGCTCCGATGCAACCCGAGCACCGCGGCAAAGCGATGCAACTCCTCGATATCCTCGGCAACCAAGTGGCACCACATGCGCCCGTATCGGCACCAGATTGCATCGTCGACATAGACCGCCATGCCTGCGCCCGGTCTACCGTTCGGTGAGTTTCAGCTCGATGCGACGGTTGCGGCGGTAGGCCTCTTCCGTGGTGCCGCTATCGATCGGTTGAAACTCGCCGAAGCCGGCGGCGACCAACCGTTTGGGCGATACGCCCTTGCCGATCAGATATTGCACCACCGAAATGGCACGTGCGGCCGACAGTTCCCAGTTCGATTTGAACGGCCCGCCTGTAATCGGACGCGCGTCGGTGTGCCCGTCGACGCGGAGCACCCAGGGGATATCGGGAGGTATCTGCTTTTCAAGCCCGAGCAGCGCATCCGCGACCTTATCTAGCTCGGCGCGACCTTCCGGCTTGATGTCGGCCTTATTGGTGTCGAAGAATACCTCGGATTGAAGGACGAAACGGTCACCGACGATCCGCACATCCGGCCGACTACCCAGGATTTCTCGCAGCTTGCCGAAAAAATCGGAGCGGTAGCGCGACAATTCCTTCACCCGCTCGGCGAGAGCGAGATTCAGCCGCTGCCCCAGCTCGGTGATCCTGGTCGCCGATTCCTGGTTCTTCTTCTCAGAGGCATCGAGCGCCTGTTCGAGCGCGGTGAGCTGACGCCGCAGGGCAGCAATCTGCTGGTTGAGCGCTTCGACCTGCGCAAGGGCATTGGCCGAGATCTTCCTTTCACCCTCGAGTTCGTGGCTCAGCGCGGCAATCTTTCCCTGCGCGGCCGCCTGGGTGGCGCCGGCATTCTCGGCACGCGCTTTATATTGGTCACGCTCGCTCTCGGTCGCGGCAAGGGTCGCACGCAGTTGCGCCAGTTGATCCTCCGCATCTGCCTTGCTGGTCTTCTCCAGTGACAGCATGTTCGTAAGCTGCGCAATCTGTGCTTTCAATCGTTCCAACGCGGTATCCTTACCCGCAACTTCCTGTTGCAGATAAAACTGGACCACCACGAACACCGTGAGCAGGAAGATAATGCCGAGAATGAGCGTCGACAGGGCGTCGACGAAACCCGGCCAATAGTTCATGCCGCTTTCGCCGCGGCGTGCGCGTGCAAGGGCCATGACGGGTTACCGATTTGCGTGTTCTCGGACCATGATCTCGAGGAGTTTTTTGATCTCACGCTGTTGCTCTGCTTGCGCGTCGACCCAATCCCGGATCATTTGCTGTTCCGTGCGCATATGATGGACGAGGCTCTGGATGGCCTCGGCGAGATTCGACATGGCGACCGATGCCGACTTGCTCGTGCTGGCCTCATTGATTACCTCGCGCAGCCGGTCGAGCGCCGAGCGTACCTCGCCGGTCACGCCGGTCCCCAATGCTGCGGCCGGCTCGACTCCTTGGTCATAGACCGTCGTCGAGAGCCAATCTTCCAGCTCAGTGTAGAACCGGTTTTGCGCCTGACTCGACTGTAGATCGAGAAAACCGAGGATCAAGGAGCCGGCAAGACCGAACAACGACGACGAGAAGGAGATGCCCATGCCGGACAACGGGGCGGCCAGTCCTTGCCGCAGCGAGTCGAAAATCGATCCGGCATCCCCGGTTGCCTTCAGATTCTGAATGACGCCTCCCACCGAACCGACGGTTTCGATCAGGCCCCAAAAGGTGCCAAGCAGACCGAGGAACACCAGCAGTCCGGTCATGTAGCGGGAAATATCCCGCGCTTCGTCGAGCCGCGTCGCGATCGAGTCGAGAATGCTTCGCATCAGGATCGGCGATACCGCCATGCGGCCCATCCGGCTGCCGAGAATCGCGGCCATAGGCGCGAGCAGCACCGGCGGCCGTTCCACCGCGAGACCCGGATCGGCCAGTCGGAAGTTGTTCACCCAGGAAATTTCCGGATAAAGGCGGATCACCTGACGGAACGACAGCACGATGCCGATCGCCAGCACCGTCAGGATCAGGGTGTTCAGGCTTGGATTGGCCATGAAGGCGGCCGCCACCTGCTTGTAGAGCACGAAGACAATGAGCGCGCCGAGGATGATGAACACCAGCATCCGGAACAGGAAGATGCGCGGCGAGGACAGTTTGAGCGGATCGAGGTCTTTGGCCATGGTCTTGGTAACTGTGCGGCGAGCCGAACTGTACACACTATGCCACAGACCGGCGGCACTTGAGAAATCGCCCGGAAAGGGGGCCTAAAGCGCGACATTGAGTTGAAAATAGGGTCGGGTTCCGTTTTTACCCGAGGCGGCATCAGGATGCCGCTGCGGAATGCAGCACCTGCAGGACCGCGCGGTGGAGCGTCTCGTTGCCGGCCGCGATGTGGCCTTTGGCGAACATGTCCTGGCCGCCGTCGCAGTCGGAAACGAAACCGCCCGCTTCGCGCACGAGGATGATGCCCGCCGCCATGTCCCATGGCCTGATGTCGCGTTCCCAATAGGCGTCGAGTCGCCCCGCTGCCACCCAAGCAAGATCCAGCGCCGCAGCGCCGAACCGTCGCAACCCCGCGACCTCATTCTGCATGGCCGCCGTTTCCTTATGGGCGAGGGAAATGCCCGGCCGCCCGTAATGCGGCAGCCCGCACGCCACGACCGCATCAACGAGGCGTCTGCGCGCGGCGACGCGGATGCGCTGATCGTTGAGGAAAGCCCCCTTGCCCCGCTCGGCGATGAACATTTCTTCCATCACAGGATTGTAGACGACACCGGCGACGATTATGCCTTCGCGTTCGAGCGCGATGGAAATGCAGAATTGCGGGATTCCGTGCAAAAAATTGGTAGTGCCGTCGAGCGGATCGACGATCCAACGATGTGTCCTGTCGGATCCCTCACGCGTTCCGCCTTCCTCTCCGAGAAAACCATAATTGGGGCGTGCTTTGGTGAGCTCGCGGTAAAGCGTCTCCTCCGCACGACGGTCGGCCGCAGAGACGAAGTTGGCAGGACCTTTAAGTGAAACCTGAAGCTTTTCGACCTCGCCGAAGTCGCGTTTGAGCGCGCGGCCGGTCTTGCGCGCGGCGGCCATCATGACGTTGAGCAGGGCGGAATGGACCATGGGCAGGGGGTCTGCCCGCGCTCGCGTGCCGCGTCAAGACCGCGGCGTGGCGGTCGCGAGCCATTTCCTCGCCGCACGTTCGGCCGCGTCCCGAACGTCCTTGCTTTGCTTGCTAGCGAAGACATCGAGTTCGGGGTCGCTGGAGCCGCCGGCTTGCGCGATGAGGTGCCATTTCACTGCCTCGACCGGATTGGCCGGCATGCCGCGCCCCGCCATCAGGATCCGCGCGAGACGGTCCTGGGCAATCGGGCTGCCCCGACGCGCGGCGCGCAGGAATAGCTGCGCCGCGGCGCTTTCATTTTTTGGCACGCCGTCGCCGTTGAACTGGGCGATCGCGTATTCGACCATGGCATCGAGATTGCCGGCGACCGAAGCCGCACCCAGCAATCGCGCGGCTTGTGCGGGATCCTTGGGCACGCCCCGGCCTTCCTTGTAGAGCGTGGCAAGCGCGTACTGCGCTTCCGGATTGCCCGCGTCGGCCGCGGTCCTGAACAATTGCGCGGCGCGGCCGAAATCCTGCGGCACTTGGTGCCCGTCGAGGTAGAGCAGGCCGAGATCGTAGGCAGCGACCGGAAGACCGAGTTTGGCCGCTTCGGTGAGCAATCGCGTACCTTCCTCTGGATTGGGCGCGCCCGCACGACCTTGAAATGCGAACATCGCAAGGGCGAACAGCGCATGCGCATCGCCGCGGCTGGCGGCGAGCTTGTACCATTGTGCCGCCTTGTTATCGTCACGCGGAACGCCCAGCCCTTGCGAATAGATTTCGCCGAGAAGCGTCATTGCGGCGGGATCGTTCTGCTGCGCCCGCTTTGTCGCTTCCCTGAGTGCCGTGAGATAGTAGCCGCGCTGGTAGGCGCCATAGGCGAGATCGACTTTGCTATCGTCCGCGGTCGGCGCGCTCGCTGTCGGCGTGGGCGGTCGCGAAGAGTTCCGCTGCGCGAAGGCGGATGCCGAGATCGCCAGGAACAAGAGCGCGAAGACGGCGACAGAACGACGTTTCATGCGGCGGATTCTTGCACGCGCAGCCGCCGGGCGGCCAACGTGATCTGATCGACGACCGCTTGTTCGTCATGCCAGAGCCAGTCGCCGAGGGCAACGAAGTCCGCGCCGGCGGCGACGAGCGGAGCGACCTCGTCGCTTGACGCAGCCCAGCCCACGCATGGGATTTCGAACAGGTCCGCCCACCACGCCACGCGCGCTTCAACCGCGGCAAAACGCGGCCGTCGCCCCGCATGGTCCGGCTCGCCAAACATGACATAATCCGCCCCTTTTTCGCCCGCCACCATGGCGTCATGCCGGGTGACGAGTCCGCCCGCCCCGGCAATCCGGTCCGGCTTGAGGAGCGCGACAGCGTCAATGAAAGCGGAGAGCCCCGTGAGGTGGGCGCCATCCGCACCCGCCCGCGCTGCCAACCGGGCGTAGCCTTCGACCACCAGGGCTATGCCCTTATCTTGCACGATGGTCGCCAACATCGCGATGCGGTCGATCAGCGTTGCGTCGTCGGCGGGTGACAGCCGCAGCAGCACGGCCGCTAGTGAATCCTCTGCAGGAATGGTTTTGAAAAGGCCGATCGCCGGCGCGACGTCGGCGATCCGTGGTGTCACCAGGTAGAGACGCGGCACAGGGCGCGGAGCGGCTTGCTTGCGACGTGAAGCCATCATGATGTTCGGATGTTAGCGCAAAAAGGCGGAAAGTTGACCGCCGGCGCTCAGGCCGCCGCGCCACGATGCCCTGCGAATTCCGCAAGCGCAGCCTGGAGTCTGGCGATGACGCTATCCCAGTCTCCGATCGACGGCTGTCGGAACAGCCGCGCCGTCGGATACCAGGGGCTATCTTCGCGCTCAAGCAGCCAGCGCCAATCCAGGATGTACGAAAGCAGAACCCATGTCGGCCTGCCCAGGCTGCCGGCCAGGTGAGCGACCGCGGTATCGACCGAGATGACGAGGTCGCACTGTTCGACGGCGGCTGCCGTATCCGCGAAGTCGCACAGATATTCGTCGATCCTTCGCAGGGTGGGATATCGCCCGAGCACGGCAAGATCGGCCTCCCGATACTCGCGCTGCAGGCTGACGAAGTCGATCCCGGGGTTCGCCAGGATCGGCGCCAGCCGAGAAATCGGCAGCGTCCGGTTATGGTCGTTCTTGTGGGTCGGCTTGCCGGACCAGACCAAGCCGACGAGCGGACGGCTGCGGCGCGGCAGGAGACGGTGCCATTTGTCAGCGTAGGCTTGCGGCACCCTGAGATAAGGCACCCGCGCCGGAACGGTTGCGAGCGTCGTCCCGAAGGCAAGGGGTAGCGACATCAATGGGCAGTGCACGTCGAAAGGCGGCAAAGCGTCGCCGCGGCCGACAAGAGTGGTCGCGCCCGGGAGACCGGCGAGAAGCGGCAGTAGCGCATCAGGTACTTCCAACACGACGGTCGCGCCGCGTTCCGCCACCATTGGCACAAAGCGCGCAAACTGGATGGTATCGCCATAGCCTTGCTCGGCATGGAGCAAAATGGTTTTGCCTGCGATATCCTCGCCATGCCATTGCGGCTGGGCAAAGCCGCGCGGAACGAGCTGGGTTGCGCCGCGCCAGCGCCATTCATAGCCGCGCCATCCGTTCTCGTAGTCTCCGAGCGACAGGTTGAGCAGCGCTTTGTTCCAGTGCGCTTCAGCAAGCTCCGGCTCGAGCGCAATGGCCTGATCGAAGCTGGCGAGAGCTTCAGCATGGCGACCGAGATAGCGGAGTGCGCTGCCCCGATTGACCAGCGCAAAAGCGACCGGCTTCGCCGCTACCGCTCGCTCATAGTCAACCAGTGCTTCATCCGGGCGATTGAGCTCGAGTAGGGCGTTTGCACGATTGTTGTGGGCTTCGACATAATCCGGCTTCAACGCCAAGGCTTTTGCATAGCTTGCGAGTGCTTCGTCGTGGCGACCGAGGGCATGCAACGCGTTGGCGCGATTATTGAAGCCATAAGCGAAATCGGGACGCATCGCCAACGCGCGCTCATATTCGGAGAGGGCCTCGGCAAAGCTTCCCATCTCGTAAAAGACATTACCGCGAGCGACTACCACTTCCACATAGTCCGGCTTGAGCTCCAGCGCGCGGTCATAGGCTAGGAATGCGTCGTTGAAACGCCCGAGGTCGCGCAGGACAAGGCCGCGATTGGCATGCGTTTCCGCATCGCTCGGCGTGATGGCGAGCACCTTGTCATAGCTCGCGAGCGCAGCGGCGAACTGCTTGCGACTGCGAAGCAGGTGACCGCGTTCCTTCAAGGCGACGACGTGGTTGGGAACGAGCGCCAGCGCTGCATCGAAACTTGCCAAGGCCTCATCGGGACGCCGGAGCACGACAAGGCATTGGCCTCGGTTGACGAGCGCATCGGCATAGCTCGGCCGGCATCGGAGCGCGGCATCGTAGCTCGCCAGCGCAGCTTCGGGGCGGCCAAGCTCCAACAACGCATTGCCCCGGTTGTTGAGCGCCTCGGGATAGTCGGGGCGAAGGTCGAGGGCCCTCTCATAACTCGCGAGCGCCTCCTCGACGCGCTTGACGGCACGCAGTGCATTGCCCCGGTTATTGAAGGCCTCGGCATAGTCCGGCTTGAGCGCGATGGCCCTCTCGTAGCTGGCGAGGGCTTCTTCATACCGGCCGAGCGCCGCGAGCACGAGGCCGTAGTTGGAATGGGCGGCCGGCACATGCGCGTCGACGGCGAGGGCCGCGGTGAGGAGCTTGACGGCGGCCGCCGATCGCCCGCGTTGATGCATCAACACCCCATAGAGATGGAGCGCGTCGAAATGGTTGGGGTCAGCGGCGATGATGGTGCGGTAGACGGTCTCGGCTTCGTCCCATTCGCCGCGTTGGTGATGAAGACCGGCGCGATGCAACAGGTCGGGCAAATCGGACGGTCGCGTAGCCTTTGAGTGGGACATCGGAGCTGTGGGGCATGTTCATGCCGGAAACGCAACGCGGCCAGTAGCGAATCATCCCCCAGAGTATGCTGCCGAGCACGCTTCGTCCAAGCGCTCGCCGATCATGGCATCGGCACGGGACCCATGTCCTTCGGCACCCTGTAACCTTTCTGCACCGCCGGACGCGCGGCAACGGCTTCGTACCAGCGTTTCACGTTTGGATACTGCTTCAAATCAATGGTTTGCCATTCGAACCGCGAGATCCACGGCCAGATGGCAATGTCGGCGATGGAATAATCGTCGGCGACAAACTCACGGCCGCTGAGCCGCGTGTCGAGCACCTTGTAGAGCCGATGCGCTTCCTTAAGAAAGCGTTCCTCGGCGTAAGGGGCTTTGCCTTTGTTGTATTTGACGAAGTGGTGCACCTGACCGAGGAAAGGGCCGGGGCCGCCCATTTGCCACATCAACCATTCAATGACCCGATAGCGTTTCTCGCCCGAAGCCGGCAGCAGTTTGCCGGTCTTGTCGGCAAGATAAATGAGGATCGCACCTGATTCCATTAATGCGATATTTGTATCGCGGTCGACGATCGCGGGAATTTTGTTGTTGGGCGCGATCTTCAAGAACTCCGGGGCAAACTGCTCATTATTATTGATGTCGACGGCGTGGACGGTATAGGGGAGACCGAGCTCCTCCAGCGCGATTGAAATCTTGCGACCGTTCGGCGTGGTCCAGGTATAGAGATCGATCATAATGCAATCCTCTGCGATGTTCTCCGCATCGCCGACATGGCCGGGCATCCACGTCGTTATGGGTGGGAGGAAAACGCGGATGCCCGGCAGAAGCCGGGCATGCGTTTCAGTTAGCGGACTTCGCGTGCAGGTGTCACCTCGCATGCCGCAATGCTGCTATGCGGCCATCCTCTCCATGTCCGCCTTCCACTGGCCGAGCGTTGCGAGTCCGTTCATTTTCGCGCGGTGGGCAAACGCACGTTGGGCCGCCGCCACGTTTTCGGGTTTGCCGCGCCAGGCCTTCTGAGGCGCTGCCTGAAGGGCGCGGCCGTAGGAGAAGGTGAGCGCCCAAGGCGTACCGCCGATCTTGTTCATCGCATCAAGGTGAGCCGTGGCTTCCTCGTCGGATTGGCCGCCCGAAAGAAAGGCGATACCCGGCACCGCCGCTGGCACGCATGCCTTGAGCATTCTCACCGTCTTCTCGGCAACCTCGTCGATCGACGCCTTCTTTGCGCTTTTCTTGCCCGGCACGGCCATGTTCGGTTTGAGGACGATGCCTTCGAGCGCGACGCGATTGTAGAAGAGTTGCTGGAACGTCTCCTTGAGCACCCAAGTCGTGACTTCGACGCAGCGGTCGATGTCATGATCGCCGTCCATCAGCACCTCTGGTTCTACGATCGGCACCAGGTTGTGAACCTGGCAAAGAGCCGCATAGCGCGCGAGTGCGTGGGCGTTCGCCAGCACACACGCGTAGCTCGGAATGCCGGCGCCGATATCGATCACCGCGCGCCACTTCGCGAAGCGCGCGCCCTGCTCGTAATACTTTGGAAGCCGTTCGGGGAGCTTGTCGAGCCCTGCCGTGACGACCTCGCCAGGGCAGAAGGGCAGCGGTTTTGTTCCCTCGTCCACCTTGATACCGGGAATGGATCCGGCCTGCTGAATCAAACGTACCAGCGGCGTCCCGTCCTTGGCCTTTTGCCAGATTGTCTCGTCATAAAGGATGACGCCGGAGATGTATTTCATCCCCTCGGCGGTGCGGAACAGCAACTCGCGGTAGTCGCGGCGGTTTTCTTCTGTCGACTCCACACCGATCGCATCGAAGCGTTTTTTGATCGTGCCGGTGGATTCATCGGCTGCCAGGATGCCTTTGCCCGCGGCGACCATGGCGCGTGCCACCTTGTTCAGTTCGTCGAGATTCATGTTTTCCTCCAATTCCTCATCCGGACGCGGCAGGGCGTGGCCCCGTAATCCATGATCTGCGTGGTCGGATGGTCGCTACCGCCCTCTATGGACTTCGGATCCGCCCATGCTGCGGGCGCGCCCCGGACTGATCGATTTTGCTCATTTTATCCTGAGCACCTCGACCCCGGGCAAGACCTTCCCCTCCAACCATTCCAGGAACGCGCCGCCGGCCGTCGAGACATAGGTGAAACGGTCTGCCACTCCTGCGGCGTTGAGCGCGGCGACGGTGTCGCCACCTCCCGCGACGGTGACAAGTTTTCCCACCTCGCCGAGATTGGCCGCCGCCTTGGCGACCTCGCGGGTGCCGCTGTCGAACGGTTCCGTCTCGAACGCGCCCAGCGGTCCGTTCCATACCAGGGTGTGCGAACGCTCAAGCGCGGCAATGATGTGCTCGATCGTGCGCGGGCCGATGTCAAGAATGATGTCGTCGTTGTCGACGGCGCCGACATCCACCGCTCGCGCCGGTGCCCGGGATTCGAATTTCTTCGCGACGATGGCATCGAGAGGTAACACGATTTCCCGCTGTTGCGACCGAGCCTCAGCGAGAATTTGTTTTGCCGTCGCAACGAGATCGGGTTCGACAAGCGACTTGCCGATTTGACGGCCCTGCGCCAGCAATAAGGTGTTTGCCATGGCGCCGCCGATGATCAGGCGGTCGACTTTTTTCAAAAGATGGCCGAGCAGATCGATTTTGGTCGATATTTTGGCGCCGCCCACAATTGCCGTGAGCGGACGCCGCGGATGCTCCAAGGCGTGCGCAAGAGCCTCGAGCTCGGCCTGCATGGCGCGCCCTGCAAAGGCGGGAAGCCTGTGGCCGAGCCCCTCGGTCGAGGCGTGCGCGCGATGCGCCGCCGAGAAGGCATCGTTGACCCAGAGGTCGCCGAGTTTCGCCAGCGCGTCGACGAAGGCAGGGTCGTTTTTCTCCTCGCCGGCATGAAAGCGGGTGTTTTCCAGGCAAAGAATCTGACCCGATTTCATATCCGCGACCGCACGCTCCGCGATGTCGCCCACGCAATCGGCGGCGAACTTGACCGGCCGCTTGATGATACGCGCGATCTCGGCAACGACAGGCTTAAGGGAATAGCGGGGATCGCGGCCCTTGGGTCGCCCGAAATGCGACAATAGGATGACCTTCGCCCCTTTGTCGGCGAGCTCCGTCACGGTCGGTGCCACACGCGCGATACGAGTCGCGTCCGTGACGATCCCATTTTCGATCGGTACGTTGAGATCGACGCGCAAGAGAACGCGCTTGCCCTTGACCTCAAGCGAGTCGAGCGTGCGAAACCCCGCCATGATCGTCGTCCGGCGCGCCTCAGATTAACTTACCCATCGTGACCGCGACATCGACCATGCGGTTGGAAAATCCCCATTCATTATCGTACCAGGACATCACGCGCACGAAGGTGCCGTTCATCACCTTGGTCTGGTCAAGATGCACGGTCGACGAGTGCGGATCGTGATTGAAGTCGATCGAAACGTTGGGATCCTCGGTGTAATTGAGTATGCCTTTGAGTTGCTGCTCGGCTGCACGCTTCATCGCCGCATTGATCTCATCTTTCGAGGTGGCGCGTTTGGCTACGACTTTTAGATCGACCACCGATACATTGGGAGTGGGAACGCGGATGGCGACGCCGTCAAGCTTTCCCTTGAGCTCGGGAAGCACGAGGCCAATCGCTCTCGCCGCCCCGGTTGACGTTGGGATCATTGACAGCGCGGCTGCGCGGGCTCGGTAAAGATCCTTGTGCAGCGTGTCGAGCGTCGGTTGATCGCCGGTGTAGGCATGGATCGTCGTCATGAAACCCGTCTCGATACCGACGGTGTCGTTGAGCACTTTGGCGATCGGTGCAAGGCAGTTGGTGGTGCATGAGCCATTCGAGACGACGAGGTGGTCTTTCGCAAGCTTATCGTGGTTGACGCCGAACACCACGGTAAGGTCGGCTCCCTCGGCCGGTGCCGAGACCAGGACCCGCTTGGCTCCCGCGGCGAGGTGCGCGGAGGCCTTTTCTTTCGATGTGAAAATACCGGTGCACTCGAGCGCCACGTCGACGCCGAGTTCCTTCCACGGCAGTTTCGACGGATCGCGTTCAGCGGTCACCTTGAAGACGCCGTTGCCAACGCTGATGGTATCACCCTTGACCTTCACCTCGGCGGGAAATCGGCCGTGAACGCTGTCGTAGCGCAGCAGGTGGGCATTGGTTTCGACCGGCCCCAGATCATTCACCGCCACGACATCGATGTCCTTGCGGCCTGTCTCGACAATGGCGCGCAGAATGTTGCGGCCGATGCGGCCGAATCCATTGATGGCTACGCGGACCGTCATAGCTTTTTCTCCCGCCTGTTCCTTGAATTAGCCTCTCGTTGTTCAACGATCGTCCTGAACTTTGGACGCCAGCGCGGAATCTCCGATGCATGCGCCACGTGATGCAGGTCCATATTGTCCCGATCTCCCATGGCTCGTTGCATGCGCAGCTCGACTACGCCCGCCGTGTATTTCGTACAAGGCTTTCCCCGCAGAGGCCGGTTCGCTTTGATACTTGGTGCGTTCAAGTCGCGCCGACTCTACGCGTCGCCGCATCTGCGACCGCTTCTGCGGTAATGCCGAAGTGTTTGTAGAGTTCCTTATAGGGCCCGCTGGCGCCGAAGCCGCTCATGCCGATGAAGATGCCGTCGGTGCCGATGATCGCATCCCAGCCCTGCCGCACGCCGGCTTCAACCGCGATCCGCACGGGCGCCCGGCCGATGACGGTACCTCGGACGCTCTCCGGCTGCTCCAGGAAAAGATTAAGACAGGGAACCGAGACGACACGCGCCACGATGCCGCGTTTCGCGAGGCGCTTCGCCCCATCGACCGCCACCGCGACTTCCGAGCCGCTGGCAAAGATCGAGACGGCTGCCTCGTCGCCACCGTCAAGGATCTGATAGGCGCCGGCGGCGCATCTATTATCGACCTCCATATGCACCCGCAGCTGGGGGACACTCTGACGCGTGAGAGCGATGACGCTCGGCCGATCCTTGTGTTGCAGCGCGAGCTGCCAGCATTCGATGGTTTCGACAGCATCGCACGGGCGAAAGACCAGCAGGTTGGGGATCGCGCGCAGGCTCGCAAGGTGCTCGACCGGCTGGTGAGTCGGCCCGTCCTCTCCAAGGCCGATCGAGTCGTGCGTCATCACATGGATCACGCGCAAGCCCATCAATGCCGCAAGCCTGATCGCGGGGCGTGCATAATCGGAGAACACCAGGAACGTGCCGGAATAGGGAATGACGCCACCGTGCAGGGCCATGCCGTTCATGGCGGCCGCCATCCCATGCTCGCGCACGCCGTAATGGATGAAGCGGCCGGCGTAGCTGCCGGCCTCCATCGCCGTCATGGATTTGGTGCGCGTGTTGTTGGAACCGGTGAGATCGGCAGAGCCACCGATCAATTCGGGTATCGCGGGCACGAGCACTTCCAACGCACGTTCTGACGCAACGCGTGTCGCCATCTCTTGAGGCGCGTTCGTTAGCTTCTGTTTCAGTTCCGTGACCGCTGCGGCAACCGCCTGGCCGGGCAGGTCGCCGCGCATGCGGCGTTCGAACTCGGCGCGGGTTGCGACGTCGAGCGCTGCGACCCGGCGTTTCCACTCCGCATGGACGCTCTTGCTGCGCTGCCCAACCGCGCGCCAGGCGGTCAGAACATCGTTTGGGATTTCGAACGGCGGATGCGGCCAATTCAGCCTCTCGCGCGCGCCCCTGATCTCGTCCGCACCGAGCGGCGATCCATGCGCCGAGGCTTTGCCCGATTTCGTCGGCGCGCCAAAACCGATCGTCGTCCGGCACGCAACAAGTACCGGTCTGTCCGAGTTCTGCGCCTGTTCGAGAGCAGCAGCGATGGCACGCGGATCATGACCATCGACGCGGGAGGCATTCCACCCGGCGGCCTCGAAGCGCCTGACTTGGTCGACCGAGTCGGCGAGCGACAGGGGCCCGTCGATGGAGACACCGTTGTCGTCGAACAGCACGATCAGTCGGTTGAGCCTCAGATGGCCGGCAAGCGCGATTGCTTCCTGACTTATGCCTTCCATCAGGTCGCCGTCGGACGCGATGACATAGGTCTTGTGGTCGACAAGGTTGCCGAATACGGAAGCCAGATGTCGCTCGGCGATTGCCATGCCCACCGCGTCGGCCAGACCTTGCCCCAGCGGACCGGTCGTCGTTTCGACCCCCGGGGTCAGGAAATTTTCCGGATGACCGGGCGTTCTCGAGCCGAGCTGACGAAAACGCTTGATCTCATCCAACGTGACGGACGCATAGCCAGTGAGATAGAGCAGCGCGTACAGCAGCATCGAGCCGTGCCCGGCCGAAAGCACAAATCGGTCGCGGTCGGGCCACGTCGGGTCGGAAGGGTCGAATTTGAGAAACCGCGAAAACAGCACGGTGGCCACGTCCGCCATGCCCATCGGCATGCCGGGGTGGCCGGATTTCGCCCGTTCCACCGCATCCATAGCGAGCGCGCGGATGGCATTGGCCATCCGCGCGTGATCGACCGCGGAAACGCTCGGCGCCGCGCCTGGGCGCGTCGCGGGCGCCAGGGCAGGCGAGGGCGAAGTGGGTGCACTCATGGAAAAGGGCTCGTTTGCGGCGCTGGATAGCATGGCAGGTCCATGAGTCAATCTGACGGCAACGGGCCCGCGGCTTCCCGTGCAGAGCCGACAAATCAATAGGGCATATCTATCCCGGGGCGTTGACGCCGCGCTTGTGCGACACGTAAAATTTCGTGCCTAAGCAGTTGCCTCGACTATGGATTTCGTCATGGATATGCGCCATGAGCGAGCCGAGCGCGATTGATCTTGCGGTGAAGCGTCTGGCGCTTGCGCTCGACGCGCTCGACGCGGCGGTCGAACGGCGCTGTCAGGCGGACCGTGACGAAGACGCGCTCGCCGCTCAGGTGCAGGCGCTAGGCCTTGATCGTGCAAAGCTCGCCGCCGCGCTCGACGAGGAAACGGCGCGGGCGCGCCGCCTGGAGAGCGCCAATCGCACGGTGGCCGAGCGGCTCGACGCGACGATCGCGACAATCCATTCGGTATTGAATGACCTGGGTGACCAGTGGCGCAAGTGACCGCAACCATTGCGGGACGCCAGTTCCGTCTCGCCTGCGAGGACGGGCAGGAGGAGCATTTGCGGGCGCTCGCGCGGGACATCGATCAGCGCATCATCGATTTGCGCCGCAAGTTCGGCGAGATCGGCGACACGCGTCTTACGGTCATGGCGGCGCTCACGGTCGCCGATGAGCTGCTCGAGGCAACGCACAAGATTCGCCGGCTGGAGGAAGAGATTGCCGCGCTGCATGACGCCCGTCTCGTTGCCTCCGATCGAGCCAAAGCGGCGGCGGAGGCGGTCGTCGCCGCCTTCAACTCGGCGGCCGACCGCATCGACGGGATCACGAAGCGACTCAATGCCACGCTCGGCCGCGCGCGGAATGGCTGATATCCCTGCCCGCTCGCGTGCCCCGCGACCGCCCGCTTGCGCTCCCCCGCGCACCGTCGACGGGGACGCACGGCCCTGAGCAGCGCTTGTGGCGCGCCCTGTTCCGGCACTACATTCGACGAGGCGGAGCTGCGGGGTGCGTCAGGAGACCATATCCCCGGGGCCTTATCGATCCTCAAGGGAGCTGTCCCTGACCGGGCTCGTGGGCCCGGACATATGGCGCCCACCTACTTTCGTAGGGAACCCGGGATCGATGCTCCAACGGCCATCGCGGCTCCGCGCGTCTTTCGCATGGTCGACCTCGCCGAACAGGAAACCCCGAAGGCCCGGTTGCGTGCCGCTGCGCTGGCGCGCCGCGACGCGTTGCCGGCGGAAACGCGCGCCGCCGCGGCGGAGCTCTTGGCGGCCCGGCCGTTTCCTGTGGCCGTCAAGCCCGGGATGATCGTCTCCGGCTTCATGCCGTTCCGGAGCGAGATCAACCCGCTCCCTCTCATGCGCCGGCTTTCCGCTGCCGGCGCGCGGCTCGCTTTGCCGACGATCCAAGGACGCGGCCGGCCGCTCGTCATGCGCGCCTACGCATTCGGCGACGAACTCGTTCGCGGCCAGTGGGGGATCCGGGAGCCGAAGGCCGAGGCACCGGAAGTTGCGCCCGATATTCTCCTCGTTCCGCTTGCGTGCTTCGACCGCCTCGGCCATCGCATCGGCTACGGGGCCGGTTATTACGACATGACCATCCACGCGCTTCGGGCAATGAAAACGATCATCGCGATCGGTGTTGCCTTCGCCACGCAGGAAATTGCGCAGGTCCCGGCCACGCCCCGAGACGCACGTCTCGATCTCGTGCTAACGGAGCGTGAAGTGATCGATTTCCGCGGATCCTGACCGAATGCGCATTTTGTTTGTCGGCGACGTCGTGGGTCGTTCGGGGCGAACCATGGTCAACGAAAGCCTTCCGGGTCTCATCGAGAAGTGGAGGCTGGACCTGGTGGTGGTCAACGGCGAGAATGCGGCTGGTGGTTTCGGCATTACGGAGCCGATCTACAACGAACTGATCGACGCAGGGGCCGACGCGATCACGCTGGGCAATCATGCATGGGACCAGCGGGAGGCGCTGGTGTTCATTGATCGCGCGCCGCGCCTGATCCGTCCGGTGAACTATCCCGACGGGACGCCCGGACGCGGCGCCGCGATGGTCGCCACCAAGAATGGCAAGCGGGCGTTGATCATCAATGCCATGGGTCGCATATTCATGGACGCCCTCGACGATCCTTTCGCGATCATTGACCGTGAGCTCAGGGCCTGCGCGCTCGTCCGTGATGCAGATGCCATCGTCATCGACTTCCACTGCGAGGCAACGAGCGAAAAGCAGGCGATGGGCTATTTCTGCGACGGCCGCGCAAGCCTTGTGGTCGGAACGCACACGCATGCGCCTACCGCGGATCACCGCATCCTGCCCGGACGCACGGCGTTCGTGTCCGACGTAGGCATGACAGGGGATTTCGACTCGGTGATCGGCATGCAGAAGGACGAGCCGCTCAACCGGTTCCTGCGCAAGATTCCGGCGAGCAAGTTCGAACCGGCCGGGGGTGCCGCCACGCTGTGCGCCCTGGCGGTTGAAACCGACGACTCGACCGGGCTTGCGGAGCGCGTGGCGGCGGTCCGCCTTGGCGGCATTCTGGAAGAGGCGCGGCCGGCGTTTTGGGAATAGATTTTCCGCGCTCGCCCGCTTATATAGCTGCCCGCGTCGCAGACCTTGTGGCACTGCTTCCATGGCCGGCCATTCGCAATTCAAGAACATCATGCATAAGAAGGGGCGCGCCGATAAGGCGCGTTCCAAGCTGTTCTCCAAATTGGCGCGCGAGATCACCGTGGCGGCCAAGCTCGGATTGCCGGACCCCGCGCACAATCCGCGCTTGCGCGCGGCGGTGCTCGCCGCCCGTTCGGAAAACATGCCGAAGGAAAATATCGAGCGCGCGATCAGAAAATCGCAGGGCGGCGACGCAGAAACTTATGACGAGATCCGCTATGAGGGCTATGCCCCGGGCGGGGTTGCGATCATCGTGGAAGCATTGACGGACAACCGCAACCGCACCGCAGGCGAGGTGCGCGCGATCTTCAGCAAGAACGGCGGCACGCTCGCCGAGACCGGCGCCGTATCCTACCTGTTTTCGCATGTCGGCATTGTCGAGTTTGACGCCAAAGCCGCCAGCGCCGACGCCATGCTGGAGGCAGCCATCGAGGCGGGCGCAGAAGACGTCGTCTCGGGCAACGACGGCCATCAGGTCTACACCACGCCGGAAACCCTGAACGACGTGGCCAGGGCGCTCGAGTCGAAATTCGGCGAGCCGCGCAAAACCGCGCTCATTTGGAAACCGCAAAACACCGTGGCCGTTGACGACGAGGCGGGCGAGAAGGTTCTCAAGTTGATCGATGCGCTCGACGAGTCGGATGACGTGCAGAACGTCTACGCCAATTTCGAGATATCCGAGGCACTCCTGCAGAAGATGAGCGGCTGATACGCCAGGAAGCTGCCGTCTTTGTTTTTGTCGCGATCGGAACGCGGCAGGCGCGGTGCGTGCCGGCCCGACGGGTCGTGGCGGCATCGTTGCCGCGGCAGGGGCTCCGGTCAGGGCGGCGGATTTCCCGCGGCGGGCTGCTCCCGCGGACCTCCGATCGCCCCCGAGAATGTGGGATTGGCGTACAAACCCGCTAGGCTCCGGCCGGAGGCGGGGCTATCAACGGGGACATGGGCGTCCCTCCGATTCGCATTCTCGGCATCGACCCTGGGCTCCGCCGCACGGGCTGGGGCCTGATCGAGGTTGAGGGAAGCCGACTCGCGTCTGTCGCCTGCGGTTCGTTGGAGACGAGCGAGCGTGACGCGTTGGGGACGCGGCTGGTCGCGATCTACGACGGGCTTGCCGCCGTCATCGAGCGCTATCGGCCGCAAGAGGCTGCCGTGGAAGCCACTTTCGTCAATCGTAACGCGGCCACGACGCTGAAGCTCGGGCAAGCGCGCGGGGTGGCCCTCCTGGTACCGGCCAAATCCGGAATCGCCGTGGCGGAGTATGCACCCAATCTGGTGAAAAAGGCCATTGTCGGGGCAGGCCACGGTGAGAAACCACAAGTCCGAATGATGATCGGCGTGCTGCTTCCGAATGCCGATCCGCTGAGCGACGATGCCGCTGATGCACTCGCCGTCGCGGTCTGCCATGCGCACCATCGCTCAAGCATCTTGCTCAAGATGGCCGCGTCATGATTGGCAAGCTCAGGGGCATTATCGATTCCTACGGCGAGGATTACGTCGTCCTCGACGTCAACGGCGTCGGCTATCAGGTGCATTGCGCCTCGCGCACGCTGCAGATGCTGCCTGCGATCGGCGAGGCGGCCACGCTGTCGGTCGAGACTTATGTGCGTGAGGATCAGATCCGGTTGTTCGGCTTCATGAGCGACGTCGAGCGCGAATGGTTCCGTCTGCTGCAGACTGTCCAGGGGGTCGGAGCCAAGGTCGCGCTTGCGGTGCTCGGCACGTTGAAACCGTCGGAGCTTGCCGAAGCAATTGCGCTGCGCGACAAGGCGACCATCGCGCGCTCGCCCGGCGTCGGGCCGAAGGTGGCCGAGCGCATCGTCACCGAACTCAAGGACAAGGCTCCCGCCTTCGCGAATATCGAACCCGGCGTGATGCGCCTGGCCGGGGCGCTTGACGAACGCCACGCTCCGAAGCCGTTGGCGGATGCTGTCTCGGCGCTGGTCAATCTCGGCTACGGTCAGCCGCAGGCGGCCGCTGCGATCGCCGCCGCTGCGCGCCATGCAGGCGAGGATGCCGACACGGCGACGCTGATCAGGCAGGGTTTGAAGGAGCTTGCGAAGTGACCGGACGAAGCGACGTCATTCGAGGTCACCATCGCGTCGCGACGGATTACGGGATGTCATGTCGCAAGCAAGACCGACCATGACCAGCCCGCGCCTAGTTTCCGCCGATGCCGCCGAGGACGACGTTGATTCCTCGCTGCGCCCGCAGCGGCTCGCTGACTTCATCGGCCAAGACAAGGCGCGCACCAATCTCGCCGTGTTCATCAAGGCGGCAATTGCCCGCAAGGAGGCACTCGATCACGTACTTTTCGTCGGCCCGCCCGGTCTCGGCAAGACCACGCTCGCCCAGATCGTGGCGCGTGAGCTGGGCGTCAATTTTCGTGCGACATCGGGACCCGTGATTGCCAAAGCGGGAGATCTTGCCGCGCTGCTCACCAATCTCGAGGCGCGGGACGTGCTTTTCATCGACGAAATCCATCGGCTCAATCCTGCCGTCGAGGAGATACTCTACCCGGCGATGGAAGACTTCCAGCTCGACCTCATCATCGGCGAAGGCCCGGCCGCCCGCTCGGTGAAAATCGATCTTGTACCGTTCACGCTGATCGGAGCAACGACGCGCGCCGGACTTTTGACCAATCCGCTGCGGGACCGTTTCGGCATACCCGTGCGCCTGGAGTTCTACAGCGAGCGAGAGCTCGAGGAAATTGTCCATCGCGGGGCGCGCGTGCTCGGGATCGGTATAACCGCCGACGGCGCCAATGAGATCGCGCGTCGCGCCCGCGGCACGCCGCGCATCGCCGGTCGCCTTTTGCGCCGCGTGCGCGACTTCGCCCACGTGGCAAAGGCCCAACACATCGACAGAAAGATAGCCGACCGTGCACTTTCCGCACTTGAGGTCGATCATGCAGGCCTCGATGCCATGGATCGGCGCTACCTCTCGACCATCGCCGCCAACTACGCGGGCGGCCCCGTCGGCATCGATACGCTCGCCGCAGCGTTGAGCGAACCGCGTGACGCCATCGAGGACATCATCGAGCCGTTCCTTATTCAGCAGGGATTCGTCCAGCGCACGCCGCGCGGCCGCCTGCTCACCGGCGCGGCCTTCAGGCATCTCGATCTGCCCGAACCCGCGCGCGACCCGGCACAATTCGGGTTGTTCGGTGACGAAACGAACGACTAAGGTGGATTTTTTGCTATATTGACCCGCCACTGCGAGCGCAGCGAAGTAATCCGAAAGCGAATTTGCTGATCCGCGATAGTTTCGTCGCCCTTGGGGGCTTTTCCCGATGACGGTGCCGATCCAAACGATCAGAACGCGCTCCAGCAGGATGATCGTCATGAACTGGCGCCGCTTCAGGGTCTCCTCAATTTTACCCGTAGAACGTGCGGGCAGGTCGATGGACAAACGAGACGGGTAAGGACGATGGGCAATCCGCTCGACGGCGAAATTTTAAACGGTCGTCACGTTCAACAGGTCCGCGTGTATTACGAAGACACGGACTTTTCGGGTGTCGTCTATCATGCGAGCTATCTGCGTTTCATGGAGCGCGGGCGCACCAACTATCTGCGGCTCATCGGCGCCGACCACCGCGCGCTTTTCGAGCAGGCAAAAGCCGAGGCACCGGGTTTTGCCTTCGTCGTCACGCACATGACGCTCGACTTCAAGAGGCCGGCCTTCATGGATGATGTGCTCACGGTCGAGACCGCACCGGTCGAGGTGAAAGGCGCTTCCGTGTGGCTCGCTCAGCATGTCATGCGCGGCGAAGATGTGCTGGTGCAGGCACGAGTGCAGGTTGCTTTTGTCTCCGGCGGCCGTGCACGGCCGATACCGCGACCGCTACGCATGGCCATGAAGGCGGATCAGGAATCAGGCGGCATGGCCTGAGAAAGCGTGTATACTTGTCGCGTGACTGACCAGAACTTTGCCGTATTCGACACGGCGATGGGTGCCTGTGCGCTCGCCTGGAGCGAGCGTGGCATTGTCGGCGTGCAATTGCCGGGGAAAGACGTTGCGGCAACGCGCTCGCAGATGCTTCGTCGTTTCCGTGGAGCGTGCGAACTTGCGCCGCCGCCGTCGATCCTGCGTGTGATCGGCGACATCGCGGCGATGCTCCACGGCGAGCGACGTGATTTCGCCGACGTCGCGCTCGATCAATCCGTCGTTTCGGAATTCAATCGGCGGGTCTACGCGGTTGTGCGCGCCATCCCGTGGGGCGCGACCATGAGTTACGGCGAGGTCGCGGAACGGCTCGGCAACGTCGCTTTGGCGCGCGAGGTGGGCAGGGCGATGGGCGCAAATCCGACGCCGATCATCGTGCCGTGTCACCGTGTGCTCGCCGCCCGCGGCAAGGTGGGCGGTTTCTCTGCTCCCGGCGGTGTCGCCACCAAGCTGCGGCTGCTCAAACTGGAAGGCACGCACCCGTGCGGCGGGCCGACACTGTTCGACCATCTGCCGCGGATGACCGCACCGCTCAGGCGTGTCTAAGCCGCGTTGCGGTGTGCAAGCGTGGCGAGATACCGCGACGGGACGGTCTGAAGCATCGGCACGGATCGCTACGGCGAGGCTCCGTCACGCTCGCCTTGCGCGTGAGGAGTGTGGTTTGCTTGCCAAGTCTGCGATCGATGCCGTCCGCTACATGCGGAGGGCAACCGTCGACGCCGGCCGCGGACTCATGTTAATACCATTCACACGCGAGCGTTTTCATGACTTGGGGCAGGCACGGCCATGGGCCGCGCGGTTACCATCACGGCAACCTGAAGGAAGCCTTGATGCGGGCCGCGCTGGAGCTGATTGCGAAGAAGGGGCCTGCCGGCTTCACTTTCGCGGAAGCGGCCCGCTGGGCGGGAGTGAGCCCGGCTGCGCCTTATCGGCACTTCCGCGATCGCGACGCGTTGATGTCGAGCGTGGCGTTGCAGGGATTCGAGCGCTTCGCCGCGATGCTCGCAACCGCGTGGAACGACGGCAAGCCTGATCCGCGCCGCGCCTTTGAAGAGCTCGGCAAGGCCTATCTTGCCTTCGCGCGCACCGAGCCGGCCTATTATTCGGCGATGTTCGAAGCCGGAATTCCTCTCCACAGCAGCCCTGAATTGCTCGCCGCAAGCGAGCGCGCCTTCGCGGTGCTGCGTTCAGCCTCGGAGACCCTGATCGCCGCAATGCCGCCGCGCGAGCGACCGCCCGTGCTGATGATGGCGCTGCACGTCTGGGCGATGCTGCACGGCATCGCCTCGCTGTTCGGCCGCGGCGACTCAGCTCGTCGAGCATTGCCGATGTCGCCGGAGGAATTGCTGGAGGCGGCCTTGCTGGTCTATCTCCGCGGGCTCGGATTGCCCCCGGCATAACGCGTCGTACCCTACCTCGCCGCTCGGGACCCGACCCTGCCGTACCCCTCGGCTGGTCGGTCGGCCGCGCGCCGATAACCAGGACATGCCGGCGACCGTGCCATCGACGCGGTGACAGCGGATAGGAAATTTCAGCGGCGAAAGGTGTTGACATCCGTCCCTGTGCTCCCTACAAATGTAAATGTTATTTACATTTACGCGAGGCCCGTTATGCCGATCACCGCAAAGCTCGACGAATACGGCAAGCCTGCCTGGATCGCCCTTATCGTCCTCGGCTTTTGGGTGTTTTGGCCGCTCGGCCTAGCCATCCTGATCTTCACGATATGGAGCGGACGCATGGGTTGCGGATATCACGCGAGCTACGGCGACTACGAGCGCTGGCAATGGCACTGGCAGCAAAAAATGGAGCGGTTGCAGCGGAAGCTCGATTGGATGCGCTCGCGCATCGGCGGCCATCCAGGGGGCGGCGGGGCATGGCGCGGGCCCTCGAGCGGGAACCGGGCATTTGACGAATACCGTGCCGAGACGTTGCGGAGGCTGGAGGAAGAGCAACGCGAATTCCGCGAGTTTCTCGATCGCTTGCGCATGGCCAAGGACAAGGCAGAGTTTGACCAGTTCATGGCCGAACGCCGCGGCCGGTCAGGGCCCGAGACGCCCCAGTCCTCCCCGCAAGGTTGATTGCGGCGTGTCGAGCCGGCATGGCCCAAAGCCCGAGCCGGCTGGCGCCGCTCCCCTGGAGAGCCTCGGTCGGCCCCATGCGTCAGGCCGCGGGCGGGCGTTCCGCTCCGCGGCCGTGGGCTTGCTTGCGTTCGCGGGCCGCCTTCAATAAGCATTCTTTAACCACAATAAGCGCTGTCTAGCGGCACGAGGGCCCGGTTCGACGCTCTCGGTGCGCCCAAGTTCGGCCAAGTTTCGCGACGATTTGCTGGCCCGACGGTGGCGGGATCAGCGATTTTCGCGACGGTTGGAGTTGGGCGGGCCGTGTACGCGGA
>Ga0070740_10001515_pt1 | contig 31533 bp, 23 predicted proteins | sample Coa_R2_FD_67286 | JGI IMG/M metagenome (GOLD analysis project Ga0070740, IMG submission 67286) | Surface soil microbial communities from Centralia Pennsylvania, which are recovering from an underground coalmine fire - Coalmine... | ecosystem: Environmental > Terrestrial > Soil > Unclassified ...
TGGGCGGGCTAAAGATGTGACTCTGCTGCTGATCCGCTCCGCGCATGCCTTCTCGTATCACACCGGCCTGTGGATTAGCAGTAGTTTTTCAGCACCCTGTTAGGGAGATCTGCTCGCTAGATCCCGAGCTATATACGGCCCTCTCATTGATTGTAAAGCTACTTAACTGGTCTTTCGTTACCTTGTTTTGCGTTGTTTTTTGCGGGATTAGGTTAAAAACAGGGCAAAGCACCCATGATGAGCATATGCAGCAATGGTGCGCAACATCCCCGGCTACATTTGTTCCGTTTCCGATTCGTAACCTCTCCGAAGTAGCTAACTAGCGGCCTGTGTAAGCATCATATTCACAGTGTTAGGGTGTAATTTGTAGCATAGATCAGTGCACGTATTCTTGACTCCAAGTAGTCACGATCCTAAACTCCGTGTGCCTGATGACAGTAGTGCAACAGGGAAAGCCAGTTGCGGTCTTGGGCGTTTAAGCAAGTCAGGGAACGTCCCCCCAGCGTTCTGTGGGTATTGCGGATTCCCCCAATCCGTTCGCTCGCGAAGAAAGTGAGCTGCCGTCCCCTAAAAAAGGTAAGTGTATCGCCTCACGGCCCTGAGGTCCGTGACTGAACTCCGGATGCTTTAACTCAGCAGTGCCGTGCCTGTGGTGTGCCGATCGCATGGGCAGGCTACGAAGGGTACCAACATCGTTAGGAGGAGGTGTGTGCAATGCGAAGGTCTCTCCAGGTTCTGATGCCTCTGATTCTTGTGTGTCTCGGAGGTTACGTGGCATCGGCCCAGAGCTATCAGGGTGGTGGTTCGTTTGCGCTACAGTGCCCGACCTCAACGCTCTGGCACCCCGCGGTCATGCTGGGATACGACCCCTCCTCGACCGAAGACCCTTTGGGATACACAGGCCCGAAGGTAATCACCGAAACCGTAAGCGGTGTGCCGTTAACGTATACGGCGCATGGGGGTGCCATCAAGTGTCAACAAGTGTCTGGCGGGGATGGTTACATGACCGAGGCCGACGGGAACCAGACGTTCATGTTCTCGTTTGGACCGCTATCGGGTCTGAACGCGATTGCCAACGGACAGCCAGGTACGCAATTTGCTGTTACCTTCAACAGGCCCTATTGCGATCCGGCTCTTCCTAACTACACGAACGGACAACCGAACCCGAATTATGGCAGCTCTGGATGCAGCGCAGGCACGGATCCGAACGGGGCAGTGGGATATATCGCACCAAGCCCTGCGGTTCCGAATCCAGGAGCTGATCCTGCGGCCATCATGAACACGGGCGTGATGAATGGGAACATCCCCGCGCCATTAATCGCGTTTGATGAGGACGACGAATTATTCCTGACTCTCAGCAACGTGGGCATGATCATGCGTCCCGACTTGTTCGAGCAGCATACGATTCACTTTCACGGCTACCCGAATGCGTCGTCGTTCTATGACGGCGTTCCCGATGCATCGCTCGCAATTAATATAGGTGGGAGCTTCACCTATTACTATCTAGCCCCTGACGCCGGTACCTACTTTTGGCACTGCCACATTACTCCTCCGGAACACCTGCAGATGGGGATGGTGGGCCAGCTCTATGTGCGGCCGCGCCAGAATCGCACGCCAGTTGGTACAGACCTGTTCACGACAGTAACTGCAATGCAAGGTGACCTGCGCACTGCGTGCCAAGGAACGGGTGGAGGATCTACGGCGGCGCCAGGTGTGGGGTACACCTACGGTAACGGCGGCAATATTGACATTCTCTGCTCCGCCCCGCTGCCGATCGGTGACATGAGAGTCAATCAAGTGGCTGGCCAGAAGTACGCCTACAACGACGGGGATGGCAGCACGGCGTACGACATCGATGTGCCGATTCAAATTCACGGGTTTGACCCGAATTTCCATTTCGTAGGCATGACCTTCAACCCCGAAGGGTTCGCTGACATGAAAGACAAGTACTTTCTGCTCAATGGGCGGAGTTATCCCGATACGGTGGGAGTTCCCGGCTATCAGGGTTTGGCGGCTGCCACATCCACGGATGCAGCCGGCAATCAGGTGTTGAATCCTGACCCGGTTACGCACTCGATCGCGACCGAGTCATCAGATGGCTTCTTGCGACCGTCGCAGCCACTGCCGACCTTGATCACGCTGAGTTCATCGGGTGCGGCTGGCGCACCGCGTCGGGCACTGTTGCGAATTGCCGATCTGGATGTCACCGAATATCAGACGCTGCAAACGCTTGGGATTCCCCTGACGATTGTTGGTTGGAATGCGAAGTTGCTTCGCGACCAGGCCGGCAACAACCTTTTCATCAAAACGAATTCAATCACTCTGGGTGGCGGCGAATCTCTGGATGCAATCCTCGACGCCACGGGCATTCCCCCGGGAACGTACTTCCTCTACACATCCAATCTAGACCACCTGTCCAATGATGCGGAGAACTTCGGGGGTTTAATGACCGAAGTGGTCGTAAACCCGTAAGGAGAGCAGCGATGAGGACAATGGAAATGCAAAGAACACATTTCGCAATACGACTCCTCCCTCTGGTTCTCGCAGCATTGGCCTTGCTGCTCTCAGGCAGTGCGCAAGCGGCCGTGCCTGGGATCACCGGCAACAGTTTCACACTGGTCGCCGCTCCTGGCTACATCACGCAACCGGACGGAGCAAACATTTACTCGTGGGGCTACAGTTGCGCAGGCAGCGTCCCCTCGTTCGTACCTTTTCCAGGTACTTGTCCCGCCATGCAGGTTCCCGGGCCGACCCTGGTGGTCACCCAGAATACTGCTTTCACTGTGAAACTGACGAACAATCTGCCCGCGGGTGCGGGCAACACCTCAATTGTTTTTCCCGGAGCCGCGGTGACGACAACTGGCGGTGTTGCCGGTCTGCAAACGCAAGAGGCGACACCCGGAGCGGCTGGGGCAGTTACCTACACGGTTACTTATTCGAACCCGGGCACGCATGCCTATTACAGCGGAACCCAGCCTGACCTTCAGATTGAGATGGGACTTTATGGAGCGGTGGTAGTCTTGCCGTCAACATCGGCGAACACCAGCAACTGCTCTGCTCTGGGAAATGATGTCGGCCAGAAGCTGGGTGGCGGAACGTCAGACTTCCGTTTAGCAAAGGCCGCCTACGATCATCCCGAAGCGTGTTACGACCGCGAATATCTGTTCCAGTGGAGCGAGATCGACCCACGCATTCATCGGCAAGCCGAGCAACAAGCGCAGGTGATTGCCAATTGTTCGACCACAACAAATCCCACCCCGGTGCTTCCTTGCCCCACTACGCTCGCGGTTTCAGTTGAGCCCTATCACCCAGCCTATTTCTTGATCAACGGGCGTTCCATGCCTGACGACATGGATCCAGATTACGCGCCCAACTATCCCAACCAACCCTACAACGGAAATCCTCACATGCACCCTGGGGACCTCGTCCTGCTGCGTGTCATTGGGCAGGGGCGCTGGCAGCACCCATTTCACGAACATGCGAATCATGTGCGCATCCTCGCACGCGACGGGAACCTGATTCTCAGCCAGAACGACATCGTAACCCCGCCACGTCTCGGCGGGCGGATGGAATTCAACACCGACACGACCCCAGGACAGGCCTTTGACGGCATCTTCTACTGGAGCGGCAAGGGTCTGGGGTGGGACATCTATGCGCACACGCTGCCCAAGTCCTCCAGCCAGGTGGCGACCGCAAGTGAATCAGGAAACACCGTAACACTCACGACTTTCCAGGCGCTGACCGATAGCAATGGTCATCCATTGACCAGCGCGTCTGGGCTAACGACCATCACGCTTACCGGAATGCCCGCCGGATACAACGGAACATTCCCAATTACCAGTCTTACTCTGGGCACGTCGCCCAGCCCTGGGCCAGGAAGCCCGGGGAATCCCATCACCGCTCTGACGTTCACCGACTCCGTTAGCGGACTGTCCCCTTATGCCGGAAGCTTGAATCCGGCCCAGAATCAGGGGCTGGACGGCGTCGTCACGGTGCTGCTGGCCAGTGCCGCCACCGACCCCACTCCCTGCATACCCGACGCCAACGGCTACTACACGGTGAATTCAACGCCTCCGGCACTGATTACTGCGCGGAACTACTACGAATGGTGCGCGGATCATAACCATCCCCTTGAGGCCAATCCGATTGGATCGGTCGGGGGTGGCGGTCCGATGACCTTGCCTGATCCACTGATCATGACGAATGGGCTCTGGTACAACGGCACACCTTACCTGGGCCCCGACGCCGTCGGGCGTTCCCGTGGACCGACGCCGTTGCCTCCCGGATCTGCCAGCCAGAATCCTCCGGAAGAATCCGGCATTGCGTTCATGTGGCACTCCCACAACGAGCGCGAGATCACGACCAACGACGTTTTTCCTGGCGGCATGCTGATGATGATGCTGGTTGATCCCCCGACGTTCTACATCGACGAAACGTTGTGATGAGGAGGGCAAAAACAATGCGCTGGAGCTATCTCAAAGCCATTTTGAACACAGTGTCACCTCTTGGGATCATCGTTCTGTTCTGTCTCGCTGCTGCACACGCTCAGGTAACAGTGAACCTGACGGCTGCACGCGAGACTGTTCTCATGCCCGACGGTACTACTGTCCCTATGTGGGGATGGACGTGCACGAACAATATCGGAAACGGTACCACCGCCACGACCGGCGTTCCGGGTGGCGGAACCTGCAGCACTCTGACGGGCGCCGTGCAGGTGGGTGGGGCCGCTTGGCAACCGCCCCTCATCACAGTTCCTACAGGAACCGGTTTGACGATTAACCTGACGAACAATCTACCCGTGGAAACCTCGCTGGTGATTGTCGGGCAGTTCGGCTCTGGGACGAGTAGTGCAGGTGGCCTTGGGCAACCGGTCAGAGAAAGTGGGCCGCGTGCCGACGGAGCGCACGGGGGTCAGGCCACGACGACCTGGGTTGCACAGACACCCGCTGGAGTCCCCTTCACGCCGCCCTCCCAGATCGCTCGCGTGCGTTCATTTGTGCCGGAGGCGGCAGCTCTCGGCGGTACCCAGTCTTACACCTGGGCAGGATATAACGCCTCCACCGGACAAGGCCTGAAGCCTGGAACGTACCTGATCGAGACTGGTACTTATCCATCCATCCAAGCACCCATGGGGCTGTACGGAGTTCTGGTGGTCACGACCGCACCCAGTGCCGGAACTGCGGGGACAGCTTACTCGGGTTCGGTCCTGACCGCCCCTCCTAGCACCACCAAGAGCTATAGCATTCAGTATGACGCAGACGTGCCCCTGCTGCTGAGTGAGATTGATCCGATCCAGAATGGAGCCGTTGAGAAACTTGTCGAAGTACAGTCGGGTTGCCCGGCCAACACGGGAGCTTGTACAAGCGCGGTTCCGGCAGCGGTGGAGACGGCCAAGTGGACACCTACTTGCGCCGCATCTACGACGCTGGGCATGGGGTGCTATCCGGCTGCGGTGAACTACACCCCGACCTACTTCCTCGTGAACGGAACTTCATTCGACAGAACATCGACTTTGTCCTCAGCGGCGCCCGTTCCGGCGGCGGCGTCGACTGGCAATGTCTTACTCCGTCTCGTGAACGCAGGATTGCGGATGCACGTTCCAAGCGTGAGTGGCTTGAGCATGTCGCTGATCGCCGAAGATGGGAACGTGGTCCAGGACGTGGCCCTGCAAGCGGCCAAGGGAGGATCGTCTGCCTATACTTACAACGCGAGGATACAGAGCGAGGTCTTCCTGCCGGCGAGCAAAGCCTACGACGTTCTCGTCAATCCTTCAGTCACGATGGGATCGTACACGCCGGGACAGTTTGTGGTGTTCGACCGGCAGTTGAGCCTGTCGGGGAACGGATTCCAGCACGATACCGGAATGCAGGCGGTGGTACTGGTCAATAGTGCCACGGGGGCCGTTGCGCCCCTAGTGCAAAAGGCAGTGGTGGCAGACAGCTACATTATTCCCGTGGGGGTGGCGACCTTCACTGCTAATGTTCTTAGCAACGATGTTGGAATCTTTAACGCCGCTGAAGGAGGTACTTGTTCCGCAAGTGCTTCAACCCCTACTCCCTCGACTGGTCCCCAAACGTTTACGACCTCGGGGGGGAGGGCCATCGTCCTGAACCCGAATGGCTCTTTTACATTGACCGTGGGTGCTCCGCTCTCAACCCCGGACACGTTTACCTACTGCGGCGATGGACTCACGGCTTTCACGGCGACGGTCACACTGAACGGCGCAGCAGTTGGTGCCGCTCCGACTGCCAATCCAGATTCGTACACCAGCAGCGTCTCAACCCTGCTCAAGGTCAATGCCCCGGGTGTTTTGGCCAATGACATTGACCCGACGGGATACCCCCTCACCGCCTCCATCGGCACCGTGCAGAATGGCCTGCAGGTGACCTTGTCGAAGGATGGCGGGTTCACCGCACAAGTGCAGACGCCACCCACAAGCGGAACTGCCAACTACACCTTCCAGTACACCGCCGTGAACTCGCAGGGCAGCGCCAGCGCTCCGACGACTGTGACGCTCACCTTTCATGCGGGAAGCGGGGTCAACGTGACGGTTCAAGATGCGCAAACTCCCTCGATAACGATCACCGACTACAAGTGGATCATCGAGCAGGATCTGACGTTCCAGGTGAATCCAGCCTGCCAGCAGAACGGGCCTGGCGGGGCCAAGCCGGCAGGCTGCGGAACAGGCCCTGTCCCGACCCTTGGAACGAACCTGCACACCAGTTACATGCCGGTGGTTGCCGCCGGCTGTACCGGGCCACAGAGTTGCGAGCGTGGACAAACGGTCTATGATCCCACGACAGGGCAACACGTGACCGCCGCTTGCGACGGCTACGGCAACTGCACGCCCGGCCTCACCCAGTTGCCGGCAACCTTGCCATCGCAGGTGTACCTGCCACCCACAGATCAGTTCGGCCGCCCGGCGTACTACTACATCTCGGTGCTGCCTGGTGACTCCGCCAACGCCTTCAATACCGGCAATACTTCAGACCCAAGTGTATCCGGCAACTGTGCCGCCAAACCAACTGCGACGGGACAGGTTGTTCCATCCTGCGGACACACCATGGGTGGTGCTCCGATTGCTCCAGGCCAAGCATCGGTGACGGTGAACGTAGAGCCGAACCCACTTAACACCGCAACGATCACCGCGTTTGTTTTCGAAGACGACTTCCCGCTTAACGGCGAGCCTGATACAGGTGGTGGGGTTGATACTTATCCGTCGCAGGAAGCGGGTCTGGAAGATTTCCAGATTGAACTTTGGGACATCGCTGGTAGCGTCTCGGGGGACCCTACCGGGCAGATGACGTATGACATGTTCAACGAGCCGCTCACCAACGCCTTGGTTGGCACTGTGGACCCACTTACGGGGCTGGACGCCTGCCCGGTCTCCAATACCGCTGGAGTCGCTGTGGGAACAATCATCGTTTGTCCGAAATTTGAATCGGACGGCGTGACACAATCCCCTTTGACCGGCCAAGTTGTTGTCCGAAATCTCATGCCGGGCCTATTTGACGTGGTTGCGCACCCGGGAGCAGCTCGAGAAGCTCGCGGCGAGGAATGGATCCAGACCAATACGCTGGATGGTACTCACTTCCAGGAAGCCTTCATCAAGGTGCACGAGCCGGCGTACTTCCAGGAATACGGTCCGGGAGGATATCACGTGTTTTTTGGTGAGGCGAATCCAGCCATCATCAATAAACGTCTAGCTGCCATGTGCGGCTCCGCAGGAGCTCCGGCCTGCAACAACACTGTGAACGTACAAGTGGCAAATCTGCATCAAGGGCGCTCTCCCGATGAGCGTCTGTGGACCAGCAATGTATTTCCCCAAGGCGATGGACGAAACTATTCCCCGTTGAGCTATACCAATTGTTATGGTGCGTTGGGGGATACGGACGGGGTTACTTTCTCGTTTCAGAAGTGCGATCCCAACGGGAATCTCACGTTCAGCAACATCCCCGACGGTAACTGGGGACTTGTGGTTTTGGACCAATGGGACGACCTGATCGTGGATGGATCCAGCCGATCTGTGAACGTCAAGGGCGGCCAGACACTGAACATGACATACGGGTCGTTCACCTGGCAAACGCACCTCTGGACGAAGACCTACCTTGATTTGAATGGGAACGGGATTCAAGACCCGGGTGAACCTGGCCTATCGCAGGTGCCGGCACGCGTACGAATGCGAAACGGGAAGTTTAACAACACTCTTTTCGGGGACATCAACGGTGAAGCTCACTTTGATGAAACCTTCCCGCTGTTCAACTGGTACGTCACGGAGTCGGACACCACCCGGTTCAAGGCAACTGGCGTTCACGTGGTCAACGATGCGGGCGGACAGCTCGACGGGCCTGCGCCGAACGGCAACGGCAATGGCGGGCCTTACCAGGCAATCCTGAATTCCACGGAAACGTTCCCTCTGCCCCCTAGCCTGCGGATCCCGGGCGCAGTTTATTGCGGTAAAGCGGACTGTTCCGACGTGAACCTCTCAACCAATCCCACCGGCGGGGGCCCGGGCGGATCCACGGGTCGAATTGATCCCGGCACCGTCCTGTCAGAAGGCTGGCAAGGCGGTCTGAGCCAGTTCGACATCATCGAGTGGGGCAAGCAGCCTTACGCGGCCGGGGAAAATGGCGGCATTCGTGGGCATGTTGTCTACAATTCCACCCGCCCCTTTGACGACCCGGGGATTCTCTTCCAGAACCTCTGGGAGCCGCTCGTACCCAATGTCTCGGTGAACCTGTATCAAGAGAGCGTAGCACCTGACGGCACGACCTCGATGAAGCTAGTCGACACGACCACGACCAGCAGTTGGGACGCGTGGGCCCAGGGCTTCCGCGCGGATGGCGTTACCCCCAACATGAGCTGCCCGGGGGAAGACTCCGCAGATCCATTCTTCAGCTACACGCTGGCCGGTACCCCAAACTACCTGAACCCGAATGTCACGATTCCTTACAACTCGCAGTACAAGTGCTTCGACGGGTATCACAACCTTAGCCAGATTCAGCCAGCGCCATACGACGGCATGTACCAGTTCCCCAGTTCGACTTGCATGACCCCGGGCACGACCTTCTCGGTTGCGGGGAACCCAACGTTGTACAAGTGCGCCACAGTCGCCAATCCGGCGGCAGGCTCCGTTGGCTCTGCCCCGGCGGTGTTGCCCACGGGGAAGTATGTTGTGGAGGTTGTGCCGCCCTCTGGGTACGAAATCGTCAAGGAAGAAGACAAGAATATCCTGATCGGCGATGCCTTCATAGCTCCCGCGACATTACAGTTCGGAGCGATCGGGAATATCTTTATTGTTCCCGATCAGGCGTCCATTAGTTCGTACAACTCTTGCTACGGGACCGGCGGCGGATGCACCAATCCCACTACCGATATGGGCAGGACTGACAACACGGGCTTTGGGCCAGGAGGACTTATTACGATGAGCGCGCCGTGTGTGGGAAAGGTGCGCATCGTGCCGGACTTCATGAGCATCTCGCCCGAATCAGGTCAGGTGGCTCCGTTCGCCGGAGCCGCCCGCCCACTGTGCGATCGTAAGGAAGTGACGCTTGAAGATCAGATGCAGGCCCAAACGGACTTCTTCATCTGGACGAAAACGCCGGCTGCCTCTCATTACACGGGCTTCGTCACGGATGATTTCTCCTCAGAATACGATCCTACGAATCCTTCTTTTGGCGAGAAGTTTGCCATCCCGAACCTCCCGATTTCGATCCGGGACTATAACGGAGTGGAGATCTCGCGGGTGTACTCCGACCAGTGGGGGACCTTCAATGGCCTGGTCTTCTCCACCTGGGAAGTGAACCCCCCGAATCCCACCGGTTACGCGCCGCAAGTCATGGTCATGTGTATGAATGACCCGGGTCCGGTGCCCGATCCTGCTCACCCCGGGCAAACGATGACGGATCCATACTTCAACCCGAACTATAGCGACTTTTGCTATGAGTGGTCGTTCATGCCGGCTGACACGGCATATCTGGACACTCCTGTGGTGCCTACCACGGCATTTGCAGACGCTTACAACCCTCCAGACTGCGCGTATCCGGACACGACTCCCGCGATCAAGAGCGTGGTGAGCTCCGACATTCCGGGCCCTTGGGTGAGTGCGTCTGGACCTGGCCATACGCTGACAATTGCTGCGCTGGGAGACCAGCAGGTGCTGAATCCCGCATACTCGGGGCCGGCCGCGACTCAGCCGCCCTATAACCAGAAATTTATTGCCCGGCACTATGGCTTCGGAGCGCGTCCGTCGGCATGTCCGGCCACGGGAAGTTGCCCCAATGTCACGATCGGCGGTATTGCCATGACCAATGTTTCGTGGAGCGATGCCACGATTACAGGCACCGTGCCATCCATCCCGTCATCAGCATCGACTTGTTCAATCCAGCAGGAAAATGTTCCTCCGGGAACGAGCCCAGCGCGCTGCGGCGAACTCATCATCACCACTGCCAGTGGGAAAGTGTCGATTGATACGGTCACCGTCACCGTTGGCGGAAAGAAGCCAACGGTGCTCCCTTCTGCTAGCACGATTCAGGCGGCCATCGATGCTGCTGCTCCTGGCGACATGATCATCGTGCCTCCCGGAACGTATACGGAGATGTTACTGATGTGGAAGCCAGTTCGTCTTCAGGGCGTTGGAGCCGCATCGGTGACGGTGAATGCCAACACTCATCCGGCAGGGAAGCTGCTCGATCCATGGCGCAGGAAGGTGAATTGCCTGTTCGGTCTTGCCCTGGACGGAGGTTTTATCGACAACTCTCCTAACAACCGCGGCCAGGCCACACACCCCTATGATCCGTCCGGTACTTACTCCTGCAATTTCTACAACAACGTGACCTCGGGGCCGGTTACGACCCAGACGCTGGTGGATCCGATCCCGCTGGAGCCAGTGGTTGGCTGGGACGCGAGCCTGAACGGCAATATCGCGGAGCTGTTGCAAGAGCCAACCCTGATGGGCGCCTACGAAGGTGCTGCCATCACCGTACTCGCTAAGGGCTTGGAAAACAACAACACGGCAAATTGCGACACCCTTAACAATGCTGGCTGCGTCCCCCTCAACAATCGGACCAGCCGGGGTGGAGATTGTAATGTGGCCTCCCCGTTCTACCAGTCCAACTTCCTGTGCAACCCGTCACGGATTGATGGCATTACGTTCACCAATAGCTCTCAAGGCGGTGGGGGGATCTTTCTGCACGGATGGAATCACTACACCGAGGTGTCGAACAACCGCGTCTACAACAACAGCGGCACGCTTGGTGGTGGCATTATCGTTGGGCAGGCGGAAACTCCGCCCGCAACCATCGACGTCAATGGCAACGAGTTGCCCTTCATGTTGAATCATCACGTGTATGTCCACAACAATGCAGTCACGAGCAACACGGCGTACGGTGACGAGTTGAACTCGAATACCCCAGCAGCATCGGGCGGGGTCACGTTCTGTGACGGGTCTGACTACTACCGGTTCAACTATAACTGGGTATGCGGGAACCTGAGCACCGGTGACGGCGGGGGTATGGCCCATTTCGGATTCAGCGCGAATGGCGATATCGAACACAATGCCTTTGTTTTCAACCAGAGCTCCAATCCAACCCTGACTACCTACGGCGGAGGACTGGTCGTGGAAGGCGTTGGTCCAGACGGCACCGTTTGTGAGAACAGTGCGACGATCGACATGGATTGTCCGCCAGAGCTGTCTGATGGTGTTGGTCCGGGTCTGGTGATCAATGCAAACCTGTTCCAGGGCAACACGGCGGAGAGCGGAACCGGTGGTGGACTTGCACTGCTCCACGTCAACGGGACGGATGTCCAGCGAAACCCGAACAATCCAAGAAACTGGCACTCGGTCACGGTCACCAACAATATCTTTGCCAACAACGTGGCCGGCTGGGCCGGTGGAGGTGTGTCGTTGCTAGACGCGGTGCTGGTCAATTTCGTCAATAACACGGTGGCATCGAACGACACGACGGGTACTGCGGGCGTACTTTTTGATACGACGCTGGCGCCGAACGCCAACGTGCCCCCACCCGGGTGTGATCCGACGCAGCCGAACAGTGCGACCAACAATTGCACCAACACTGCAGTTACTCAGTCGCCGTTTCTGCCGGCGGGGTTGGAGACGGCACCTCATAGCTTGCTGTTAAGCAGCGTCTTCACAAACCCGGGTGTGGCCTGCCCGGCCGGTCATCCCAACTGCACGAAGTTCTCGAACCCAATTCTGTCGAATAACCTGTTCTGGCAGAACCGTTCATTCCGGATTACCACAGGGGCGATTCCAGTACCTGGATTGCAGACGACTGTGCAACTGGTGCCAGCATTGTTCCAGACTGCGACCGGTGCCTGTCCAGCCGGTGCAAACTATTGGGACATTGGCGTGCTTGGCGACACGGGTCCCAGCAACCACGGTTCGACGTTCACCCTCAGCCCGCAGTGGTCGTTGTTGACCGATGCCAGCGACTACCCTGGCAGCAATAGGGGTGTCTCACCGAACTTCACGGCGCAGTACTGCAACGGCTCGCGCGTGCCCCCTGAAATTGTGTCGCTGCTGTGCACGAGTAACGCTAACGCTCCCGGCTGCATTCAGCCGGGAACAGTTGGCATCAGCTTGACGGTTCCCCCGGGGGTCCCCGACTCGACGTACGCGGGACCGGCATTCAGCCTGAATCCTGCGGCAACAGTGGATGAGGGCAGCAACTGGATCAATATGCTCTACGGTCCGCTGTCCCTGTCGAATGCGACCGCTTATTCCAGCTCGGGGACCGCGCTGCCTCCACTGGGCAACTATGCGCCGCAGCCAGGCTCTCCGGCGATCGACGCTGTCCCTCGAGGGAGTTCGGGATTCAGCATGGCACCTAGTACCGACTTTTTCGGTAACCCACGTCCTGACCTGGCCAACCGCAATGCCGTCGATGTCGGTGCTGTGGAATACCAGGGTGTGCAAACCGGAGCTGCCGCCCTCTACGTAGAGCCGACTTCGTTGTCGTTCGGCAACGTATTCGTCCACAGCACCAGCGCGGCCCAGACTTTCACGCTGTACAACAACGGGGGCGCGACCGCAACGAATATCTCAGCTGTGGTGGGCGCCCCATTCACCCGGTCGGGAGGTTCGTGCGGCACGACCCTGGCCGTTGCGGGCAGTTGCACCATGAACATCGTGTTTTCGCCAGCCGCCCCCGGAGTGGCGGCGGGAAGCGTGACTCTCACGGCTAATGTGCCAGTGAATGGTTCGCCCGTTACCTTGAGTGGCACAGGAGCGAGGCTGTCGGTATTGCCGTCCGCCTTGACCTTCTTGACGTTCGGCCCTGGGCTGAGCACAGTGCAAAATGTCACGGTCACCAACCACTGGACTGCAGCGACTGGACCGATCAGTGCTGCCATCAGCGGTTCGAGCTCCGGGGATTTCATCATCTCCGCGGCCACCTGTGGCGCGACTCTGGCACCTGGCGCAAGCTGCACCATCAGCGTCAGATTCCACTCGCCCACAGCGACGTTCGTTACGGCGAACACGGCCACCCTGACCGTCACAGACACCGACTCGACTGGCTCTGAGGCGTCAACCGTCTCGCTGACAGGATATCGCTTGTTCTAAACGGAACCGAACTGGACAAGGTCTAGACCCAGACCGGTGTCGATTTGGCACCGAAGGCGCAGGCGCAGTTAACGCCGGTATCATCAGGACGGCTATGAGGGCGCCCTGCGATAGAGGCGAGGTAAGGCATGGCACTCGATCGGCACTTGGTTGTGAGAACTGTACTTGATACTTCGCACCGGCCATGGCGCACTACGGACGATGGAGAAACTGCCGACCAGGGCCGTGGCACAGATCTGCAAACCGCGTGCTTGTCCGCGGCCCTCGAGATCATCAGCGCCTTGCACGATGAGGGTGCTGATTTTCTCCTTACGGACGGGGAAATCGCCGAAATCATCCACCGTAACGTGAACAAGAGAGTCATACCATGATGTCCCGGATTCGATGCAGAAGGAGCTTCGCAGCAGTCAGAGTGATCAGCAGGCGTCCATCGAGAACTGATCGCATCCGACTGTGTGCGGGTTTTCTCGCTACCGTAATTAACCTGTTTAACCCCGTCAACCTAAGTGCCCTAGGCAACGATGGAGGGGCCCTGCCGCACTCTACCCAGGCCTCTTCGTATGCATTGGCTTCTCCAAGTTCGGCGTATGGATCGGCACCAGCCAGTGTTGTCAATGAACGGGCCGCGACGAACTTCCGCAGGGTTTGGGGAATTGAGGATATTCATCTCCGCTCAACCGCTTCCGGCGCGCTTATCCGCTTCAGCTACCGAGTTACGAACGCCGAAAAAGCCAAGGTCCTCGCCGACAAGAAATTCACTCCCCTGGCAATCGACGAAAGAACACATCTCGCCTTGCAGATCCCCGTCATGGAAAAAGTCGGACAGCTACGACAGGTGTGCACCCTGCAGAATGGAAGGGAGTACTGGATGGCATTTTCGAACAAGGGAAACTCCGTGCGACCCGGAAGCCATGTCGATATTGTGATAGGCAAGATGCGGCTTGAAGATCTTATCGTAGAAGGCAGCACATCGAGAGCGCGTTGGTCAAAAGAATGACAGTGGATTGCTCTCTTGGCGGCAGAGCCGATCAGGTTTCGTGGCCGCCCGAGCAGCCAAATCATCGACTTCGCCAATGGCTGTCGATCCAGCTAGACAGCCAACTCGGCGGCTATGTCTGGAGCAGGCAACCCGTTTACCTCCCCAGCAATTGCGATCGTCGCAATCTGAAGGGCGTGCCGGCGCTCAGGCGCTGGCAGGACCTACCACCGGTCATCCATCAGTTCGGATGAACTTGTAGCCCACACCTTTAACGGTACGAATGAACTCCGGACTGTTCGAATCGTCTTGTAGTTTCTGACGTAGCCTGGCTACGTGGAAGTCGATCGTTCGTGTTAGCGTAGAAGATTCATACCCCCAGACGGAGCGGAGCAGTTCTGTTCGTGGCACAGTGGTTCCGGCGCGCTCGACCAAATAGCAAAGGAGCTGGAACTCGCGGGCGGTCAGAGAAACCGGTACGCCTTTTCGCGTGACCTCGCAACGGCGAGTATCGATACAAAGCGACCCGAACCGGTGAATACCGGGGCCCACGCGAATCGGGGTGCGCCGCAGCAGAGCTTCCACCCTAACCACGAGCTCGGCGGTGGCAAAAGGTTTTGTCAGATAGTCATCCGCTCCCAGCTTGAAACCGAGCACCTTGTCAAAAGTGTCGCTCTTGACGGTGAGGAAAAGAATGGGTACCGCAAGACCTGCTTGCCGGATGTCACGACATACATCGAACCCACTCCGGTAGGGAAGCATAACGTCGAGAATTATTAGGTCAAAGCCAACAGTGGTAGCCTTCTCGTATGCTTCGATACCATCCGCTGCGATGTCGACCGTGTATCCTTCGCCGCGAAGTCGCACACCCAGCGTTGCACAGAGCTCAGCTTCATCTTCGACTAAAAGTATGTTGCCCTTCATTTCCCAGCTCCTCGGTTTCTTCGTTTGCGAGTAGCGGAGAGGCACCAGATACGGCCAGGACGGGAAGATGGAGTGTGAAAGTACTTCCCACTTCCAGTTCACTGGTGACAGAAATGTAGCCTCCCATGCCTTCAGCGATGTGCTTTGCAATTGCTAGACCTAAGCCCGTTCCTCGAATCTGGGCCGCCACTACCCGCGAGCTACGAAAGAATGCCTTGAATACGCGCGCCAGTTCCGTTCTGTCAATACCTATCCCACGATCCTGAACGGATATTCGCAGTTCCCGGTCAAGATTCTCAAGTATGCGGGTTTCAACAAGAATTCCAATCCACCGACTGCGACCGCTATACTTCACGGCGTTAGTGATCAGGTTTTCCAGACATTGGGAAAGCGCTTCGAAATCACCCATGACCGATGGCAGATTTGCGTCAATGTGTTCTTCTATCGTAAAAGAAGCACCTGCGGTAGCGGCAGCCGCGTGTGCGCGCACACATTCCACGAGCTCTCTACCTTCAACGTGTCGCTGCATGTAGCGAAGCTTCCCATTTTCAATCGACGAGAAGAGCAAGATTTGGTCTACCAGACGCTTGAGTCGATGAGCTTGGCCCTTGATGATGGAACCATGCTCGACGAGACGCGTCTCACTCCTAGCAAACCCGTCCACGATGTTTTCCGCGGCGGAGGAGATGACCGTCAGTGGCGTGTGAAGCTCATGAGATACTGAGGCAACGAAGTTCATCCGCAATCTTGCAAGCTTCTTGGCGCGCTCTGCGACGACAACCAACTGCACAACCGTGGCCAGGAGCAACAGCAGGAGAAGTTCTCCTATGTAGAGATTGCTGTGCCAGACCTTGACAACCGCGGCATCCGGTGGGTCTTTGCGGCTCTGCAATACGAGGGCCCAGAAGCCTGTATCAGGCGTCCGTTGAATAATCGGAAACCAAACAGGACTGGAGAATCTGCGCCAATCTTCTCCTTTGACGAGCGCTGCGCGTTTCTCCGCTTGCCAGAGATGGCCTTCCGTGCTTTCTGGAGGGGGTCCGAAGACGTTCATTACAGAATCGAAACTCGCAAGGTCCTGCTCACCGAATCCGGCATCTGACGTGTAGAGCACTCGCGACGGTTTTCCTTCAGCCACAACGGCGATCTTGTACTCAAGGCCCTGATTGTTGCTGAAGTATTGCTGCATCAGTTCAGGCAGAATTCGTTGCCGGATAGTTTCGAGGTTGAGGGCCACGACTACCCAATCGACGGGACTGTTTGGGCTCAATTTGTTGCTCGCCGCTTGCCCATGGTGGACATAATGGAAGATGGGATGAACCAGGGCTGGAATTGTCTCATCAAATTGCCAGCCGGTCTCTGCATTGCTCCGCAGAAGATAAGAAGGGGAAGCATTCCCAAATTTGCGACGGAGTTCATTCGGGTTCGTATCACCCGCCCATGCACGTAAGGCGACCTGCAAGGTCGAAGAATACTTTTGCAGGTACGACAGGAGAGGCCGCATCTCCGGAGAGATTGCGAAATCTTCAATTCTTTCTTGCTCGGCGTTAAGGCGCAGTAGCCTGGGACCAAGGACTCGGCTTGTCTCCCACACGTAAATGTCTTTGACGAGGTCTGGATTTACGTAGAGATTTTCGATTCGCGAGGTGCTTCTGGCTGCGCGATTCCACCGCGCATACCGATGAAGGTAATCTTCCCAACTGTCTCGTTCTCCTGAGTCTGGACCGATTTGCAACGCCACACATATCGTGGAGAACTCGCCGTAAAAATCGAGATGCCATTTGATCATCCTCGATTCGAGGTTTGTGCCAACATTCGCCTCTGAAGCCGCCCTGATCTGACTGTTCCAGCGGTATTGGAGAATGGCAACGACTCCCAACACGACGATTGCCGTCGACAAGAAGATAATTCGAAACAGAGGAACACTATTCCCTGAATCACTCCGAGGCGGAGCCAAACGCTCGGCTCGCATCGAACCGTTCAAGCGCCCAAGACCAGTGCGCATGGTGTCGATGACACTTTTAAGCGACTTGCTGCGCTGCATGGAAGCGATGGTCGTCGCGAAGCAGGCTCTGACCCGGAAACTCCAGATTTGTCGGAGGAGGAACTGCTTAGAATTTGCCAGCGTCCTGGAATATTTGCAAGGGCCAAATGCAGCGCGAGGCGGTCTTTTGAGCTACTGTTAGCGTCTCAGCGATAACGTAAGCCAATCGGTCTGTTTGTTAGATTGTAGTTCCATTGAACGTTCGAGGCCGGCGTGGCGCACGTCCTCCCTGAATCAGCCTTGTGAGCCAAGGGTTTACCTGCGGCACGACATGGTGCAGGCCAACTCCTGGCCCCGGGATCAGCTCCCTCGCCGGCAGCGTGACGGCGAGAATGGCTCGGGGCTTGCGCGGCAGGTTGCCGTAGTGTGCTGCCACGATCATCATCTCGCCTTTGCCGCTGGCCAGGCGGTGTTCGGCAATCCGGTCCTGCTGGAGGCGAATTCAAAACGTCACAGGGCTGCCCCGGAGCGGCGGACAACTTCTGGCGATAGCGGCACCTGAATAATCAACAAAAGCGGCGCCTGAAAGTTCCCCAGTTGCGGCGAAGCTGAGCATTCTGGCCCGAGGAGGGCAGGGATGCTGCGACTGGAGGAGTTCATGGAGAGACAGAAGCTGCATCACGACGGAGTCAGTATCACGGAGATCGGGCGCCGTCTGGGGGTGGACCGCAAGACGGTGCGGAAGTACCTGCGGCAGGCGCCGCGGCCGTATCGGCGGAAGGCCAAGCCTTGGAAGGTGGACGCCCACCGCAGCGATCTGCGGGAGCGGTGGGAGCAAGGGGTGCACAACGCGCAGCGGTTGTTTGGGGAGGTCCAGAAACGCGGTTATCGCGGTTGTTACACCCAGGTGAAGAAGGTGATGCGCGCCTGGCGCCGGGAAGCGCAGGAGCGGGCGTTTGTGCGCTTCGAGACCGCACCGGGCGAGCAATCGCAGATGGACTGGGGGCACTTCGGCAACTGGGCGGGGGCGCGGCTGTACGCGTTCGTGCTGCTGCTGTGCTCGATGCCTTGTCTTCCCTGGCTGACGAAGGCTCGAATATCCCGAGCATTGAGCCCTGAAAGAACGGCTGGCTGCTGGTCGGGCACCTCTACAGTCAGATCTTCAATGGCGCCGTGCGCAAAGCGTCAGGTGTTCCGGACTTGTGCGCGGCGTTCGCCAAGATGCCGGTCGCGACGCCGGCTGAGCCCATCCCATGCCGTCCACGCATGTTCCATCCTACAAACAGGGCGAATATAGCGCCTTATTGACTCGGCATCGCCGCCGGCTTGAGGTTTTCGGCGGCCTGCTGCAGCGCGTCCACCGAGTTCGGGGTTAGTTCGTACAGGGTGGGTTCATTTTCGCGCTTGGCAACGTACTTGTCGCCCGACTTTGCGATGAGGACCTTCTCCGTGCGCTTTCCGCCGTCGAAGGTGACCGTAATTTCCGTTATGGGATTAGCATAGCCGGAATCGACAAATTTGGTGGCGGCAAGATTGCGCAGGCTGGAAATGTAGCTCTGCACATTTCCGGCATCCATCTTTTTTCCGTTGGACCACCAGTCCGCTCCACCCGCATTGCCCAGGGCCAGGAAATACGCCTTCGAGCCGCTGTGCATTTCAATTTTGTCCGGGTCACGGAACCCGAAGTCAAACAGCTTCTTGTTTCGGAAATCATCCAGAGTCTTGCCTAACGCCTGGCCCAGGCCGGCGTCGACCTTGAATATCCCGTCGACCACGCTTGACTTTGCGTAGTAAGTGTCCTTGCTTTTGCGGACCTGAAGTTCCTGTGTGCCGGACGGATCGGTCACTTTTGCGGATGCGATCGTTGTAGCGCGGGCAAAGGCTGATGCGACTTGCTTGAGGTTCATGGTTGGTCCGGCGAGGTCCATCCGGGCGTCCGCCAATTTGCGGACCAGCTCTCCGACCTGGGAGCTGTCCGCCCGCAACGGCCTTGGTGTCAAGATCTGCCACTCATCTTTATTGCGCCCAAACTCAATGGTCTGATTCTTCCGAACGAGCTCTACGCGAGTTATCGCATCCGCATTCATGGTAAGTAGCCGCTTGTCGCGCAGATCATCCACGCTCTTGTCAACGCTGCTCTTGTTGTAGCTGGCCATGGTAAAAATGCGGGAATCGCCGGCCAGCATGGCGTAAACAGCACTCCCGGCGGGTGTTTCATCTCCAAGCAAGAGCCTGTGGGTCTGGTTGTCTTTCGCGGTGATATCGACCTCGAGGGCAGGTTGATCGAGGCCATATTGCTTCAGATCCGAAGCCTTGTCGTCGACCATGCGCTCGGAACTTAGCGAAGACAGAGTCGAAAGGACGCCCGAGACGGTACTCTGATCAGCTTTCAACACCGTGGGCTGCACAATCTGCCATACGCCAGAAGTGTTCTTTGTGAGGACGATCGGCTTAGTTGCCTTCTTCTTCAGTTCAAGCCTGGTGATCGCCACCTCGTCCAGTGTGAGGATTGCGGGGGGATTATCGGCAGACACCTTCGCGGTCTCATCCGTCGGTGTGCGGTGCTCTGACCAGTAGAGCGCGCCAGACAACCCCAGCAGCACAATCGCGGCAACGATGAGGCTACGGATCCTCATGACAATTCCGTATGACAAGCAAGGCGGAAAGATATCTCAGCGCCTTTTCCACCACACACCAATACCTGCGATGACGACGATCCCCGGCAACAGGAACTGGCTGGTGGCGCGCACCCAGTTCAACTGCGACCGGGTCATAGTAATGCGGCGGTCTTCCCGCTCCTTGGGCCGGATGGAGATCAAATCTTCATCGGAAGCCAGCCAGTTGATGGTGTTTAAAGCCAGGTCATTATTGCCATTAAAGTTGATGAATCCATTGCTAAGCCAGGAAGAACTGCCGACGACCACGAATCGCCCCTGGGAATTCTCTCTTCCTGTGTTGTAGGTGCCGGCAGCGGCGATGGCCAGTGGGCCCTTCCTGTTGTTGGGATCATTGACGTTGACCGCCGGAGAACTCAAGTTGCTTGTTGCCAGGCTGGTGTCGGACGAATCGAACAGCTTCTGCACGGTGCTCTTGTCCGTGTTCTTGATCTCCAAGGAGCGGGAGAGAGGAAAGCCGGTGGCGGTTCCCCTCATTTCGCTGACGATGGGCTGAGATTCATAGTGTGTGACCAGGGCAACCTGAGGCCCGAGCCCCACCAGTTGACCGATTGGATTCAGGTCGAGGATCAGGTCCTTATTGAGCGTTACACCCCAACTCTGAAGCACGCTCGCCAGCGCGTCATTATCAGCAATTTCCGAGCGACCAGATTTGAGGGGAGCATCCAGCATAAGCAGTGCACGTCCGCCACCTTCGACATACTTCTTAATCGCGTCCACTTCCGGTTGCTCATAGTTCCGTGTCGGACCCGCGACGACCAGAGTAGTGCAGTCATTAGGCACTTCTGCTTTTTGGAGCAGGTCAACAGTCTTGCTCTCGTAGTTGTCCTTGGCCAGAACATCTTTGAAGCGCGACAGGCCTCCCCGATCGCTGTCGTCGATCCGGCGTTCCCCGCTTCCACTGACAAAGCACACCGTCCTGGTGCTGCTTTTCAGGTCGCGGATGAAGGCGCTAGTAATGCCTTCTTCGGTCATGCTCTTCGCTTCCTCTTTCTTGGCGCCAATCTGGACCACGGCGGTTCCAAAGCTGCGGATACCGGCTTCTCGCGCCGCCTGCGGGTTCTTGTCAGGGTCGACGTACTCAACCTTCACCTTCGGGGACAGGTCCGCATATTCGTCGAGCAGATCCTTGCCGTCGCGAAACCGCGTGCTTTGGTTGAAATAGGTGATCGTGGCGGTCTGGGTCAGACCCCTGACGATCTTCGTGGTCTGGTCGGAGAGGCTGTACCGCTTATTTGCGGTCAAGTCGTATGACTTGGGGAAGCGGATCGCCAGCACGTTGGCGGCAACCACCGCAGCAAGCACGATCAGAATGTAGATGGTGACATAGACGAGGTATTTCGTTTGTCTTGCCTTCAACCATTGATTCGCCATTTAAGACCTCCAGCGCAAAGACTCCATAGAACGCGCTGTTAAGAAAAGCCCCAGAAAGATCGTTGTGATATAGAAAATCGCATCCTTGGAATCGAGGACCCCTCGGCCAAACGATTCAAAGTGGGTAATGACCGACATATAGGAGAGCACGCGGGCCCAGGTCGCCGTTTCGTACCCGCTGACCCACTCAAGCACCCACAGCAGCAGGCACACGCCAAAGGTCGCGGCACCCGCGATGATCTGGTTCCTGGTCAGCGTCGAAAGGAACGTCCCGATAGCGAGCAGAGCGCCTGCCTGCAGCAGCAACCCCAGATATCCCACCGCCAGCGGCTTCCAATCCGGATTGCCGTACTTGAAGAGAAAAAAGAAGTTCAGGGCCGTGCAGAAAAGCAGGCAGGCGTACAGCATGATTGCGGCCAGCCATTTGCCGACGATGATTTCCAGGTCGCGAATCGGAGAGGTTGCCAGCAATTCGATCGTGCCTGTGCGTTTCTCTTCCGCGAACAGGCGCATGGTGATGATCGGGATAAAGAAAAGACCGACGACGCTTACGTTGTGAAGCAGGGGCCGGATGATCTGTTCGTTGAGGTTCATCGGGAACATCTGCCCGCGCATTTGCATCTCCATACCCTCGACCACGAAAAAGGCGAGCGTGTTCCAGAAGAAGAAGCCAAAGATCAGGCCAAACATGGTCAGCAGCAGATAGGCCACCGGAGAAACGAAGTAGCTGCCCAATTCCTTGCGGCAGATGATCCACGCATTTCTCATGGCTGCGCCTCCTTGTTTGTGGTGTTCGCCTTCTGCATCTCGGCGGATTCGCTCTGGGTGAGCTGGAGAAAGATTTCTTCCAGGCTCATGGCCGCCGGGCGCAGTTCGTTGAGGTCCCAGCCAGATTGCACCACGGCGCGGGCCAAGTCGCCCCGGACCAGGCGTCCTTTCTGGCTTTCGACTTCAAAAACAGCCCGGCTGTCGACTTGCTGCTTGCACAGCACTCGGCTGACGCCCGAGATCTGCTCAAGTTTGTGCTGTACGATCGGCGCTTCCAGGGCCCCATTGGGAACGGCAACCTCCAAGAGGACCGACTCAGCGCCGCGTGCCCGCGCCTGCAAATTGCGCACTGAGTCCGTGGCCACCAGTCTTCCCCGATTGATGATGATTACCTGCTCGCAGGTCTGCTCGACTTCGGGAAGAATATGCGTGCTCAGGATGATGGTGTGCTCACCAGCGAGGTCTTTGATCAGGTCACGGGTCTCGTTAATCTGTTTTGGGTCAAGACCGGCGGTGGGTTCGTCCAGAATCAGCACATCGGGGTTGTGAAGAATGGCCTGAGCCAGACCGACCCGTTGCCGGTATCCCTTCGACAGTGTTCCCAAAAGTTTCTTTTTGACGTCAGCCACGGCACAGCGATCACAAACGTTGTCCACTCGCTTTCGCAACTCTGCTCCCGACAGGCCTTTCAGCCGGCCGACGAACCCCAAGTATTCCGCGGTTTCCATTTCTAAATACAGAGGCGGCGTCTCGGGCAAATAGCCGATCCGTCGTTTGACCTCCAGAGGCTGTTCGAGAACGTCAAACCCGGCGACCTTTGCGGTTCCCGCTGACGGTGGCAGAAAGCACGTGAGCATGCGCATCGTGGTGGTTTTTCCGGCGCCGTTCGGGCCGAGGAACCCAACGATTTGGCCTTTGCCGACCTCAAACGAGATCTGATCCACAGCAGTCGTACGGGCGTACCGTTTGGTGAGGTCTTTAACTGTGATCATAAGCAGTTGTGGTCAACAGCGAGGACACTCAACTGTTGCGCCGAGCCACACTGGAACAGTGCGGGGCTGACAATATGTTAGAAAGATTTTCGCGATTGTCAAATGCTCGGTCCTCCCGCCACCAGGCAACCAATTTCGTGGGAGCCGCCGTCCGTAATCGCAAAGGCAGATGTCACGGATTCCCCGGGTGAGTGCACCTCTGGCCCTCCCGTGCGGTGTAGACGTCTCGCGCGCCTCACAGGGGGGCGATGTGTGCACAGCCACGGCCCAAGTGAAAAAAGGAGGTTTGTGTTATGTGGCGAAAGGCCATCATTGTGGTCGGTGCCCTTTTGCTATTCGCCCTGGGCGGTTTCGCGCAGGAACAGCGCTCCGAGGTCAGCTTGCAAGGTACCGGCTTCTTCACCAAAGACACCAGCGGGCAAGGCATTTCCCAGCGGACCACAGAAGCTGGCGGGTTCTTGGCAGGATACAGCTTTCATCTGAACCGGTGGCTCGCCGCTGAGACCAGCTACGGTTTCAGCCGTGATAGCCAACTGTTCTCATCGCGTTTGGGAAGTTCGCGGGTGCAATCCGACGTGCACCAGGCGACTGGTGGGTTCGTCTTCAACCTGCCTCATCCGGTGAGGCTGAGGTTCAGCCCGTATCTTCTCGCCGAAGGCGGGGCGTTGATCTTCAATCCTACCGGCAATCGGGGAGAATTCGTGCCTGGATCTGACACCCAAGCCAGAGCCACTTTCGTTTACGGCGGAGGTGCCGAATTTCCATTCCTCAAACATGTCTCCTTCCGTGCCGAGTATCGAGGCTTTGTGTATAAAGCGCCAGACTTTGGCCTCAAGGATGTGAACACAGACGCAATGACCCACACGGCGCAACCGTCGTTTGGCGTTGCGTTCCACTTCTGAGGAGGGTGTCGCTGGCGAGCGTTGCGGTCTCATCGCATCGCCCTCGCCGGCGACCTCCCGTTCCAAGCGACGTCAGCTCTCTACAGGCATTGAAAGTCTTTCAGTCCCTTGCCTGTCCCCGGCGCCGCCGCAGGAGTATCAGCCATCGAGACGGGAACCCAGTTTCCCCTGCGCTGATCGATGTGCTGAAGCAACGCGCCGCGGTATGGGCCCTCGTCTAAAGCCTGCGGAGTAACTTATTCATGTTGCTGCATTTATCGAATATCAAGTTTTTGCAACTTTCGACCGGCTACTTGCATCGGCTCATATCGAAGAAGTCTATTTTGTTGCAGGGAGGTGAATAAATCATGGCAGCGCGTACAACCCGCAGTCTCGCGGGCTGGGATCCCTTCCGGGAATTCTCTGCGCTCCAGGATCGGATGCACCGGCTTTTTCAAGATACTTTTGGCGATGACTTCGGATTCGGAATCCAGGAGACCGGCGCGACCGAGTTTACTCCGGCTGCCGACGTCTACGAGGGCGACCATGACCTTGAGCTGAGGGTGGAAATTCCAGGTGTGAACGAACAGGATTTCGCGATCAGCATCGAGGACAATGTCTTGACAGTCAAAGGCGAACGCAGGCAAGATAAGACCGAGAAGAGCGAGAATTTTCTACGCCAAGAGCGACCCTACGGGAAATTCTCCCGCTCCTTCGCGCTGCCCAGTTCGGTTGATCCCGAACACGTCAATGCCGATTACGTGAGCGGGGTCTTGCACATCCGGCTGGCCAAGCGAGCGGAAGCCCGGCCGAAGCAGATCAAAATCAACTTCGGGCAAAAGGCGCTCCGAGGCGAATCAAAAGCAGCATAACTGTAGCGGACAAAACACTACTTCACAACTGACGGAGTCCAAGCTGCGCGGGTCAGAACCTCTGCGCGGCCTTTGGACGCCTGCTTCCATGATGATGGTGGAGCACGCGGCCTCGCCTCGAAGACAGCGGGCCGCGGAGGATTTTGAAGAGGAGGTGACGGTCGATGTTGGGAATGAGCTTTGCATCGTTTCTCATCCTGTTGGTGATAGGAACAGTGACGGCGCTCCTGTATCACTATGTCTTGCGCTACCGCTTCCTGGAGGGCATTGACTCCCTAGTGGGAAAGGTCGCGCTCGGCTGGGTGGGTGGGTGGCTGGGATCGCCCGTTCTGGGGCATTGGCTCTGGGACGTGCAGGGCGTGTTCATCGTTCCGGCCATCCTCGGAGCCCTAACCGCAATCCACCTGAACGTTCTATGGTGGAAGGCGACTGCCAAGGCAAATGAGAGCCGCGCAAGTGGCGGTGCCGAACAGCGGCCCAGCGGACTTAGAACAGCCGCCTGACCTGCTACAGCAAGAGCGGGCAGCGCTTCTGAGATAGCTGCCCGCCCCATTTTCAAACGAGACACTTTGATTTCCAGGAGGACTACGACATGGCAGTGAAACTGACTCCATTGCACGATCGGATTCTGGTGCGGCGCGTCGAGCAGGAAGAAACGACTCGCGGCGGGATCGTCATTCCGGACACCGCGAAGGATAAGCCACAAGAAGGCGAAGTCATGGTGGTTGGCGGGGGCAAGATCAACGAAGAAGGCAAAGTGCGCCCCTTGGATGTCAAGGAAGGCGATCGGATTCTTTTCGGCAAATACGCCGGCTCGGAAATCAAGCTCGACGGAGAAGAGTTCGTAATCATGCGCGAGGACGAAGTGCTAGGCATTCTGACCGGCGCAAGAAAGCAGAAGGAAGAACCGGTCGGCGCCCGCAAGTAGGCTGGTCAAGTTCATGAGGCAGGAGAATCAACCATGGCAAAAAAGGAAGTGATTTACGGAGAGCAGTCGAGGCAGGCGATCCTGCACGGAGTCGATCTTCTGGCCAATGCCGTGAAGGTGACTCTTGGTCCGAAGGGCAGGAATGTCGTTCTTGGCAAGAAGTGGGGCTCACCAACGATTACCAAAGACGGCGTCACGGTTGCGAAGGAAATCGAGTTGAAAGACCCGCTGCAGAACATGGGTGCACAGATGGTCAAGGAAGTGGCTTCCAAGACCTCCGACGTAGCTGGCGACGGAACAACCACCGCCACGGTTTTGGCGCAGGCGATCTTCCGTGAGGGGGTCAAGACGGTTGCTGCGGGCGCGAATCCGATGGCTCTGAAGCGAGGCATCGACAAAGCCGTCGAGGCCGTTTGTGGCTCGGTCGATGAGAAGGGCAACCGCAAGCCAGCTGCGCTCGACAAGTTCTCGAAGAGCATTGCCGGTGACATGAAGGCCATCGCCCAGGTGGCTACCATTTCCGCCAACAGTGACGGAACAATCGGCGGCATCATCGCCGAGGCCATGAAGAAAGTTGGCAAAGACGGTGTCATCACGGTCGAAGAAGGCAAGTCGATGGAGACCCAGCTTGAGGTCGTCGATGGCATGCAGTTCGACCGCGGGTATCTGTCGCCGTATTTTGTGACCGACGCCGAGCGCATGGAATGCGTCCTGGAAGACCCCTACATCCTGATGCACGAGAAGAAGATCTCGGCATTGAAGGACCTGTTGCCTCTGCTTGAGGAACTCGCGAAGACGGGCAAGCCGTTGCTCGTGATCGCAGAAGAGGTAGAGGGTGAGGCGCTAGCCACATTGGTCGTGAACAAGCTGCGCGGTACGCTGCAGGCATGTGCAGTAAAGGCGCCAGGCTTCGGCGATCGGCGCAAGGCCATGCTGCAGGACATTGCCATCCTCACTGGCGGCAAGGCTCTCACTGAAGATCTCGGCATCAAGCTGGAAAACGTGAAGCTCGCCGACCTTGGGCGAGCCAAGAAGGTCACCATCGACAAGGACAATACGACGATCGTAGAGGGTCGCGGCAAGCAGCCAGCCATTCAAGGCCGGGTCAAGGAAATTCGTAACGAGATCGAGAAAACCACCAGCGACTACGACCGTGAAAAGCTGCAGGAACGGTTGGCGAAACTTGTTGGCGGTGTGGCCGTGATCAAAGTCGGAGCTGCAACCGAGACCGAAATGAAAGAGAAGAAGGCTCGCGTCGAAGACGCGATGCACGCGACTCGCGCGGCCGTGGAAGACGGCATTGTGCCGGGTGGCGGCGTTGCGCTTGTGCGCTGCATCAAGGCGCTGAATGAGGTCAAGGCCGAGGGTGACGAGCAGATTGGCGTCAAGATCGTAGAACGCGCGCTCGAAGAGCCGCTGCGCCAGATTGCAGAGAACGCGGGCGAGGAAGGCGCGATCGTGCTCGGCAAGGTTTTGGCGTCCAAGGAGCGCAACTTCGGCTATAACGCCCAGACCGGCGAGTACGAAGATCTGGTGGAAGCCGGTGTGATTGATCCAACCAAGGTCGTTCGCACGGCCCTGCAGAACGCCGGTTCGATCGCAGCCCTGATGCTGACGACCGAAGCTTTAGTTGCAGAGGTAAAAGAGGAAGAACCAAAGCCAGCTCCTGCAGGAGCCGGTGATTACGACTGACCCGTCACCCAGGCAAGTTCGGCGCCACTTCGACAGTGATTGAAATGAGGAGGACATCAACCATGAAGACGATCACTTTGTTGACCGCCCTTCTGTTTTTGTCAGCGATTTCGGTGCTCGCCAGCGACGGCAACAACAAGGCTTCCCTTCAGGGTTGTCTGAGCAGGTCGACCGGCAGCTATACGCTGACGGACCAATCGGGCAAGGCCTATCAACTGGAAGGCGAGACTGCCAAACTCAGCGAACATGTCGGACAGGAAGTTGAGCTCATCGGCAAGGAGACCGGTACCCCCAGTGCACCTACTGCCTCTTCAGCATCGACTTCAACCGCACCTTCGGGTGGAACCTCTTCCGAATCTGTGAAGTTCAACGTGTCGAAAGTCAAGAAGCTCTCCGACACGTGCACGAGCACCAAAAAGTAGCGCGTGTGGTTCGCAATGTCGTGGACGCCCCAATGCCATTCTGGCACTGGGGCGGACTCGTGCGATTGCCGGCGTTTGGATCCAGCTGCAACCGAGCGCGAGTCATGTTCTGCGGGCATGACACGGCGTTATAAAACATCAGCAAGGGTTTGGCACTAACGATGCTGAGAACTACAAATGGATCCGAGTTGAGCGAAAAGCAGATCGCCGAATTTCAAGCGAGGCTGGAGCGCTGGCTGGTGGAACTTCGCGTGGCTGCCGGCCAGGTGACGCGCGAAGGGCGCGAATTGGTTGATGAATCCGCGCTCGATGTTGCCGATCGTGCCGTCACCAGCGCGGCGAAGGAATTCCTGTTCCGCCAGGCTCACGAGCGTCATTGCTTGCTCCAGATGGCGGAAGCGGCGCTAGACCGAATCCGCGACGGTAGCTTTGGCCAATGCCTGGCTTGCGGAGGCCTGATCGGGACCAAGCGCCTGGAAGCAGTTCCCTGGACTGAGTTGTGCGTGGCCTGCCAGGAGAAACGGGAGCGCGGGGAGCTCCCCAGGACGCCGAACTCTTGAAACAGACTCATGTGCCACCTGCCGGACGGGGTTTGGAGGCAAGATCCATGGTGGGGTGAGGGCTTGGGGAAATCGCATGTTTCGTCAGGAAAAATCTGCCTTTTCACTTGAGCGCGAGGCTCAGCAAACCGGCTTGCGCCGGGTCGCAGTTGTGGGCAACTACTTGCCGCGCCAGTGCGGCATCGCCACCTTTACTACCGACCTCTGCGAGGCGATCGCCTCTGAATTTAGGCAAGTCGACTGCTTTGCTGTGCCGGTGAACGACGTCGGGAGCAGATACGAATATCCGGACCGGGTTCGTTTCGAATTGGCGGAGAGCGACCTCGCGTCCTACGAGCGAGCGGCGGATTTTCTCAACATCAACGAGGTCGACCTTGTCTGCCTACAGCATGAGTACGGAATTTTTGGCGGGCGTGCTGGCAGTCACATCATCGCACTACTTCGTGAACTGCGGATGCCCCTGGTCACCACGCTGCACACCATCCTAGAGCGTCCGGACTCGAGCCAGCGGCTGGTGCTGGAAGAAATTGCGGAGCTATCCGACCGACTGATTGTGATGAGCGAGCACTCTCGCCGAACTCTGCAGGAAGTGCATGGCATCGACGGGGAAAGGGTCGATGTTATTCCCCATGGAATTCCGGATGTCCCCTTCGTCGATCCGAACTTTTACAAGGACCGCTTCGGTACCGAGGGGAAGCTCGTGTTATTGACATTCGGGTTGCTGTCCGCCAACAAAGGGATCGAAAATGTCGTGCTGGCGTTGCCCGAGATCACACGCCATTATCCCAACGTGGCCTACATCGTCTTGGGAGCAACCCATCCGCATGTGAGACGGCACGAAGGAGAACAATATCGCATTTATCTGGAGCGGCTGGTTCGCGAACTCGGGGTTGAGAAGCATGTCATCTTCCACAATCGCTTTGTGAGTAACGAAGAATTGAACGAGTTCATTGGAGGCGCTGACATCTACATTACACCCTACCGTAACCAGGCACAGGCTGTATCGGGAACACTGGCCTATGCGCTCGGCGCGGGCAAAGCGGTGATCTCCACTCCTTATTGGTATGCGCAGGAGTTGCTGGCGGATGGACGGGGCGTGGTGGTTCCCTTCAACCATCCGAGCGCCATTGCGGACAAGACGATCGAACTCTTGAGCAACGAAGGTGAACGTCACGCAATCCGCAAGCGCGCTTACCTCCAAGGGCGCGCCATGGTATGGCGTGAAGTCGGCCGGCGTTACATAGAGAGCTTCGAACGCGCCCGAGCAAGCCGTCAACAGAGGCCACGTGCGGCGTTCTCCGCACGCACCGTTGACAAGGCAGTTGCAGAATTGCCTGTGCTCAAACTCGACCACCTCCGGCGGATGACAGACGACACTGGAATGCTGCAGCACGCTGTCTTCACAGTGCCTAACTGTAAGGAAGGATACGCAACGGACGATAATGCGCGCGCATTGATCGTTGCCACGCTTCTGGAACAGGCCGGTATCGCGCCGCCGGAGTCCGCCTATGACCTCGCCACCCGCTACCTGGGTTTCCTCTGGCACGCCTTCGATCTATCGACTGGCCGCTTCCGGGATTTGTTGAGCTATGAGAGGGTCTGGCAGGCGAGTACTTCCGAAGATAGTCATGGGCGAGCGCTTTGGGCCCTAGGTACAGTGTTGGGCAGATCGCATGCCCAAGGCTTGCGTGGAATGGCGGGCCGACTATTCGAACTCGGCTTGCCTTCGGTGACCGGTTTTACTAGTCCACGTGCCTGGGCCTTCACTTTATTGGGCATTGAAGAGTATCTGACATGGTTTTCCGGTGATCGAGCGGCGCTGAACACACGAGCAGTCCTGGTAGACCGCTTGCTTGCAATGTACCAGCGTAATAGCGCGACCGATTGGCTGTGGTTCGAAGACGTACTGGCCTACTCCAACGCCCGTATCCCCCAGGCTCTTCTCACGTGCGGCCGTCACATGGCACGCCAGGATCTGGTCGAAGCCGCTTTGAGAACTCTGGGCTGGTTGATTAGAGTCCAGACTTGCGATGGCCATTTTGTTCCGATCGGCAACAATGGATTTTACCGGCGCGGATTCGAACGGGCTCGTTTCGACCAACAGCCGGTTGAGGCCTGCGCCACAGTTTCTGCCTGTCTAGACGCTTATCGGGCAACAGGAGACATCCGCTGGCAGAAAGAGGCTCAGAAGGCTTTCGACTGGTTTCTGGGGAGGAACGATCTCGGGCTGTGTCTCTACGATGCCAGTACCGGTGGGTGCCGCGACGGACTGCATCCGGACCGGGTTAACGAAAATCAGGGTGCCGAGTCTACGTTGTCTTTGTTGATGGCCCTCCTGGAGCTGCAGCTCGCCGAAACCGCTATCCAGCCGGATGAGGTCACTCTTGAAACTTCTGCCCTCGATGTGCAAAGTGCGGCCTGAAACGCCAATCCGGGACCATCCACTGCGCGTGGCGATGTTGGCGCCCATTTGCTGGCGTGTCCCGCCACGGCACTACGGTCCATGGGAAAAGTCAGTTTCCTGGCTGACAGAAGGACTTGTTCACTGCGGACTCGACGCGACGCTTTTCGGGACCGCAGACTCGATCACTGACGCGCGGCTCCTGTCGATTTGTCCCCGGTCCCATTCGGACCGTTCGATCAGGCCGCTCACGAACGGTACTTTGGTCCGTGGGGCACGGATGGTTCTGAGACGCCGGGGCGTCCTGGCTCTTCCGTCAACGGCTATTGCGACCTCCCAGCCGACACAGCCGAAGTTTTCCTGGATTGACATGGATGCGGATGCGAAAGAGTTTTATCTCAATCCAAAGGGAAACCTCGAGCGCCTTCACCGCAGCTTCGTTCGGGAATACGGATCAGGAGATATAAACAATGCGGTGCCTAATGCTGGGAGTAGTGAA
>Ga0070740_10001516_pt1 | contig 31523 bp, 27 predicted proteins | sample Coa_R2_FD_67286 | JGI IMG/M metagenome (GOLD analysis project Ga0070740, IMG submission 67286) | Surface soil microbial communities from Centralia Pennsylvania, which are recovering from an underground coalmine fire - Coalmine... | ecosystem: Environmental > Terrestrial > Soil > Unclassified ...
GGCCTGGACCCCGCCGTGTTCGCCTCGGCCGGCAAGCAGGCCGCAGGCGTGCCCTTGACCAAGCGCGGCAGTCGGTATGGCCGACGCATCCTGTGGCTCGCGGCCCAGAACTGGTGCAAGTACACGACCATCGGCCGGCGGTTCTTTCGACACTACCGGTTTGGCAAAGGCCTGAGCTACGATGCGACGGTCTGCGCCTTCGCCGCGCGCCTGGCTCGGCTGAGCTGGGCGATGCTGCGCGATGGAACGCCCTACGATGCTCGGCGCGCGTTCCAGGCCTACCTGCCTGTGCAGTTGTCGGCCCGAGGCGCATTGGTTAAACGGCATAGCCATACGCCGACCCGCACCCATCGGTCCACCGGACGTGCAGGAAACACTATGTATTGGTCTCTCGTCCCGCCGCATCTTCACCGGCATCCTTCACTCGGGCCCTTGACAATCGGTATGGAAATCTCCTCTTCTTGAAACGTTTGGTGGTGCTGTGCTTCATGAGCGCAGACGCCCGGTGGAGCGGAAGGCCCAGGTCCTGGCGGAGACGCAACAGGTGAGTACGCTCCGCGTCGGTGATGCGAATCCGCCGCCAGCGCTGGCTGGCCCGCACCAGGGTTGCGATCTGATCCGTATCGGGGCGATAACAGGATCCAATCCCGTTCAATTTCGACGTCCTCAATTGATGGCCCGCGACTGTCGCCCCGGGGAAAGAGAAGATTCCGATCGAACCCCCGGCAAACTATGGGGCTCGACAGCCTCCAAGGAAAGACGACGATCAAAATAGCCGCCCGGCGACGACCACGACAACCACGCCGCGAGAAAAGAGGAAATTCACGACCAGTTGAAGGGGGCTCCCGAAGGCTCTTGCGCTTCGCACCATCTCCTAAACTGCATTGCTGCAGGAAGGTTGAAGAGCGAGGATGAACGACAATACAGCCACCGCAGCCTTGGACTGGAGCTATGTCCGCCGCCCCTGTGGCCAGACGTCCGGGATCCCACCATGAACCTCCCGAGCACGTTCGACGTCTAATTCTAACCTCTCAACCTTAGTTAGAAGTAGGTTGTATGTACCTCGTAGGTTCGGCAGACCGTCACCTATCCTAAACGCCACCATCCCCTTTTCAATTACATATCCCGTACGGAACCCCAACTCCCAAATCGTCGACTCGATATCGGCCGGCCTTGCTCCTGCCCGACGCAGGTTGAACGGATCGAACTCCATGATGACATTCATTTGAGGATTCCTGAGGCTCAACTGTGCCATGCCCCTGAGAACTTCCAACTCACCCCCCTCCACATCGATCTTGACCAAATCCACGCTTGGCCAGTAACGTGCGGCAAAGAAAGCGTCTAAGCTTGTGGACCGGACGTTCACATATTCTCCGCGGAGGGCCGACTGTGTCGTCCAACAATGGTCCGCCTCATGATGGATCACCAAATGGGTCGTCCGTACGCAGCTCTCCACAGCCTCGTTGACGGCGTACACATTCCGGCAGCAATTCGCCGCAATGTTGAATTTCAAATAGGAAAAATTGTGCGGAGAGGGTTCGAATGCGAAGACCAGACCCTCAGGGCCTACGAGCCATGAGGCCAATACTACGTAGTATCCACAGAAGGCTCCTACATCTACAAACGCACCTCCCGTAGGGAGTAGTACCTGGATCAAGCTCGTCACTTCTCGCTCATAGAGACCTGCCAAATAGGTCCGCGCCCGAGGTAAATTGGGGGGCAATGTGATCACCTGTCCGCCTGGCAAGGAGACATTAACCTCGCTAGACAACGGAGATATCAAATTATTGGCTACCCTCAATAGGGCGTGCTGGAGCGGGGATAAGAATCCGATACGCTTGACGGCACGGAATATTCTCGCGCCGATTCTCCAGAAAGCGTCCGCCATCCGACCTCCGGAGCGCCGGGACTTAGTGGGCATCCTTCTCCGCAATGTCATTTCAATCGCTCGTGCTCGAGATGCTCCACATAGACCCGTAAGCCTCGAATAGAAACTCCACTCAACTGCCTCCAAGGACGCTGTTTCATGGATACATCGAGACGCCACTAATGCTTGGAGCGCGCTCCCCAAAGACCTTTTAGTTAGATACTTCCATGAACGACTTCCCGAACGAAACTCATGAACTGCTCCCCCACCTTACTCCATGTGAACATCCTCGCGAACCCCAGCGCGTTCTGAGCAAGAGAAAGGCGAAGACCTTCGTCCGAGAGAAGATCGACAATGGCATCAGCCAGACACCCTATGCACCCGTATGGGTACCGCAGGCCGTTATAGCAATGACCTACGGCGTCTTCAGGCACACCGGTACTTGCGACAACGGGAAGGCCGAAGGCATTGGCCTCCAACACAGCTATTCCGAACCCCTCTCGATGCGACGGGACCACCGCAATGGCGCTCTCCCTTAGCAAGCTGTATTTCTCATCGTCAGTGGCATTAGGGTGCAGAGCCACCTGACCATGAAGCCCCAGCGTCATGATGAGGCGGTGAATGTATTTAAAATATCGGTGATCACACAGTCGACCCATCAGTACAAGGCGCGCTCCCGGCACCCTCCTGAGCACGGATGGAAACGCCTTGACGACATGGTGGACCGCCTTATATCTACGGAAATTAGCGATGCACAGGACAATTTGGTCTCTAGCCGTCGGAGCAGATGACCAAATGTCGCCGCCCGGTATGCTCGCTGGAATCACACGAATGCGCTCAACCGGGAATCCCAATTGGCGAGTGAGCTGCGCACCAATTGTTGCCGAGGGAACCCGGATAAATGTGCGTGCATAGATATGGGCGAGCAATCGCTCGCCCATTCCAATCAGCAACCTACCGGCCCAAGGAATTCTTTCATCTAGAAGGTCTAACGTCAGCTGATGCCACGCCGCAATCACGGGACAAACAGCGTAGAGAGGTGACAGGTACGGAAATCGCCCCCCGCCTACGACATCCTCATACAAAATGTCAAAGCGCTGCCAGTACCTTCTATAAAACCTCCGTGCGTTTAGGGGCAGCTCTAGTCCTTTCCCCATCCTCATAACAATGATTCCCTCTTGCTCCTCCATATCGGGGAGCGCCTCATCCGCCATGCACACGTACGTGACCCTATGGCCGGTAAGGGCTGCATAGCGCGCCCATTCCCATGCTTGAATGTCTCCGCCACCCGCAAGCGGATGCCTTGGATCCCTTCCAGCCAGGAATAGGAAGTTCATGTCACGTAAGATATAGGACCAGAGCGACGGGTGCTCTGACCATTGAGGGATGGGTGTCTCCACGCTGCTCGGTCGCCTTCGGCCTCTGGACAGGCATGAACGCTGCACGTCCGCCTTGTATCGGAGCGAGGTAGAGAACAGGTCCCGACCTGACGGCGTACGCCAGGCCCACGAAGTAACCACACCCTCGGTCGGGTCAACCGGCGTACTCCATACCCCTGTCGCTTTTCTGCATCGGATGCTCCCATACGTCCTCACGCTTCGTCGCTGCTGCGGGCGATCACCGACGAGTGGGTACGCTGGGCACTATAGCGCGAAGGGATCACCCCGCCACGACTCAAGGCCAGGAAGCAATTCGTTCCTAGGAACGGCGGTGCCGCGGCGGAGCTGTGACCCGCTCCACCGAAGGTGGACCGCGGGATGTGCTTCCGATCTCGAATGTCGGATCGGTCCGGCGTAGCTCTCTGCGGTGCCCGCGAGCCGTCATTAGCCGTGCTTACCATCCGCGCCACGCGCGGCCGCATGTCGTGATGGACGTTCTGAACACCCAGGAGCATCCACTCCTGCGGGCACTCACCAGGGTCCAACGCATCACCATAGCCCCAGTGCTCACCGACGTAGTTACTCGATCTCATCGAACCCCGCCTCGACCCAATGCGCCGCTTCACTCTCAATGGGACTCATAACCCGAGCCATCAGGAGAACCGACAGCACACCAGCCGGGATCTGCCATGCCGCACCGCAGCCCTCATCTGCATCACAGACCTCTTGGCAACCTCTGCTTCCCCGTGAAACGAGATACCCAGAGGCCAGTTCACTACGACCGACCTTGAACGCCCTCAGATCTCTGGTGCAACTGAAATACGTCTTGTTGTCTGGTAGGTCGCCGTATGTTAGTCGTCCCGTGCCTCATGATTTCCTCAACCAATCCGCAAATGACATGACTAACCGTGAGGTACGCCTCCTGTACGCGGGGAACAATCCTAGAGCCCACTTGGATGCAGTAATCAGCCATCAATCGAAGTCTCCCCCCCGAAGATGTAAGAGCCACCGTCACCAAACCCATACGTTTTGCCAGTCTGACAGCTTTTATGACACTCTCAGATTCTCCGCTAACACTTATAGCCAGGAGAATATCGCCAGGGCGCGCAAAGGCAGTAAGTTGCCGTGAAAACACGTCAGCATAACCGTAGTCATTCGCAATTCCCGTGAGGATCGACCCGTCCGCAGTTAGCGCGAGCGCCGGCAAAGCACGCCGATTCATACCAAAGCGTCCCACGAACTCCCCTGCGATATGCTGCGAATCGGCGGCAGACCCGCCATTCCCGCATAGAAGTATCTTTCCCCCACGCTCGAAAGTTCGCGCGCAGATCTTCGCAATCTCAACGATTGTGTTTGCTTGGTTGCGAAGCCCTTCCCTAATCTTAGCACTCATCTCCAATTCTTGAACGACGCGTCGTCTCAAATGGTCAGATCTCGTCACCATGCGCCTGCGGCTTCCCATGTCACCAACCCCCTAGATTCAAAGGAAAACGGTACCACGCCTAGGCCACGGGCAGACAGATAACTCGCGAGCCTGTACCTGTCACCTGGCGAACAGAAGAAAAGCATGTGCCCGCCCCCTCCCGCTCCCAGGATCTTCCCCCCAAGCGCCCCGAATTTCACTGCCTCCGCATAAATGTCATCGATCTCAGGAGTTGTAACTAGAGGGCTGAATCTCTTTTTAAGTATCCACCCCTCGTGAAGAAGCTCGCCCATCTCATCTAACCTTCCCTTTAGGAGCAGGCGTTTCATCGCAAGAGCGAGGTCTTTCGTCTTATGAAGAGCATCGAGCGACTCGGGCTCCACATCACGGACGCGCCGAATCTGATCTTGGATTATTCGTGATGACATCCTCGTCCTGCCAAGGAAGCAAAGTAGGAGCCGATACTCTAATTCAAGAACCAGGTGGTCCTTGATGCGCAGTGGATGCACCAAGACCCCCTCGCGCGTGAACTCAATAAAATTGAACCAACCGAATGTTGCCGAATAATAGTCTTGTCTCCCCCCCTCCAGCCGGAGATCTAAACGCTCTATCTGATAGGCGGTTTCCGCGATTTCATAAAGCGAAAGACCGAGCCCAAGCCAATGGGAAAACGCGCCCAGGATTGCGACAATATGCGTTGACGAGGTCCCCAAGCCTGACCCCCATGGAGCATCGGAATGCGTCGCCAAATGGTACCCTTTCTCAACCTTGAGTCTCCTAATAACGGCCTTCGCAAGATCCGCTGTTCCATCAAACGGGGGCTCCGCATCAACCTGTCCCTCGAGGTGCTTGCCATCGTCCAAGCTAGCGATAGTGAAGACCCTCCCCCTCAACGGCTCTAGAACCGCGAAGGCGTACTTGTTTATGGCGGCACTGAGGACCGCTCCTCCGTACTCCTCCGCGTAGGGGGAAACATCCGTTCCGCCTCCCGCCAGTGATATCCTCAAAGGAGCTCTTGATCTAATCACGCCTGTATTCTGCAATCCTGGAGTTCTGTAGATCCCTAACCCCGTTCTTCCTTACCACTATCAGCCGGCGATTCGCAAGACCCGGGACCTTCCGCGCACATCTCTGCCCGCGCATAATTTGCCTGGTAAGTCAGAATATGCCCCACCATCGCCAAGCCGAGCTTGAAACCATCCCACCAGCTTGCGTTTCCGCCCTTGGAAGCTCCCACACGCCTCCAAAACGTGATCGGTATCTGGACAACCCTGAGACCGTGTTCAATAGCATTCATCAATAAATGCGGTACGAAGTGGTTTCCGCCGACCCCCAGTGTGGGCAATATTCGATGGAGACCTTCAGCGCGGATCGCAAGGTACGTACATCCCACGTCTGTCAACCTGACGGGACCACCGAGCGTCCAATCCCAGTATCGAATCTGCAGAAGCTTTGCCACGAGGAGGTTTCCAAGGATAAAAAAGGAGTTGAGCTGCGAATCTCCACTAAGTAAATAGGGGAAGACCCGACTACCGACGACTAGATCGGCATGCGTCAAATAAAGCATCAGTTTGACGACATCGTCTGCGGAAAACGTACCATCGGCTTCGCACAAGATGATAACGGGACAACCCGTCTTGAGGCCCTCCGAGAGCGCGCGCCTGCACGCGAACCCATAACCTCTCCTAGGTTCTCTCACAACGCATGCACCGGCGCGGACGCCGAGCTCCACAGTACGATCTGTAGATCCGTTATCAACTAGGATAACCCTCTCTATACCAGGGACAGACGCAAAATCAGCAACAACCTTTTCAACGGCCTTTTCCTCGTTGAGGGCAGTAAGGACGACTACGGCCGTGCCCAAAGGTCGCCTGTCTATTGTCATACTTGGTTTCGAGGGCTTGAGAACCGCCCGTGCAAGGAGAACTAGGCCTGGCCATGGAAGAAGGCCCAAGCTCAGAATCGCCAGCCTTCCCGCAGGAGAAGCCAAATCCGGGGCCGATAGTCCAGTAAGCTTCTTTCCCGCCTCTAAGGCTGCGGCCGCGCACGCCAACAGCGCGCTGGAAAGACCGACAACAAGCGTTACCACGCAATAAAGTAAGAACAACCGATTGGGCCTCACATTTTACCTCGCGACCTCTGTTCCGCCAAGTATCGAGCGAGAGCCTCTTCCCAAGGAGGCATCGGGGGTATCCCGATCGAAGGAAGTCGAACCGATACGAGCGCGGAGTTTCTCGGCCTGCGGGGTTTAGACGCTAGGGCGCCCAATGTAGTCGGCAGAACCTTGCCCTCCACTCCCGCTTGCCTAAGTATCTCTAATGCGAATCTAAACCATGTACACTCGCCCGAGTTAGTAATGTGGTAGACGCCCCAAGGGGCACTGGCTTCCACGATCGCCCTAACGACCCTTGCTGCGTCGACTGTATAGGTCGGAGACATCGTCACGTCATCGACGACTCTCAATGCCTCACCTCTTTGAGCACTGCCAAGGACCCGCTCGATGAAATTCGGCCCCTTACTTCCCCTTCCGCGCGCCCCAAAAAGACTCGCTACACGGATGACGTAATACCGCCCACAAATAGCCTGGGCGAGCAGTTCACCTGCCAACTTACTGACTCCATACACGTTTATCGGTCGAGGAACGTCCTCCTCAACGTAGGCCTCTCCCTTCTCTCCATCAAAGACGTAGTCAGTGCTTATCTGCACAAAGACGCACCCAAGCGCTTCGCATGCCTCCGCCAGGTTTCGGACCCCCATCGCATTGACGGCGAAGGCTTCTTGAGGGTTTTCCTCACACGCCACAGTATTATGAAACGCAGCTGTGTTTATTACAACATCAGGGCCGGCCGTGGACAGAAGCTCCATCGTCCTGCTCCGGTCACGCACGTCAAAATCCGCTCGCGACCAAGGCAGAACCTCATGACCACTGAATACCCTCGCAAGATCACCTCCAAGTTGCCCTGTAGAACCCACAATACCCACGCGCACTCAATCTCACCTCTCGCGCCAACCAAACCATGCAATGACCAGTGAGCTAGTGAACTACCCCGATATGACGAATGTCGCGTCCTGGCGAGACCTCGGCGACCCTGGGGATGGTGGTAAAGATTCTACCTCAGAGCCTGCCGTGCGAAGGTAGCTCAGGAGCTCACGGATTCCATCTTGTAGGCTCCTTTCGGGTTCCCATCCTATTCCGCGTAGGGCCTCCCCACTAATACGCCCGGTTCTTTGAGGACGAGGACTAGTGCCATGCTCGATGCTAAAACCGTGACCGAGTTCTTCGCGTAAGATCAGGTCAATTTCCAAACACGCTTCACTGAGTCTAACGTTGCGATCAACGAGATTGAACGAATGCCAGCCACCAGTGATTGACCTCATTTCCACAAGGTGCAGGTAGGCCCGGGCCGCATCTGAAACATGAACGATGGGGCGCCACACCGCTCCCAGATCGTGAAGAAGCACACATTCCCCTCGCCATGCTTTTAGCACGACGCGATTGAGAATCAAGTCCCAACGCATGATTGGACTATATCCATAGAGAGAGCCCTTTCGTAGCGATATAGTCGCAAAGCTACTATCGGCCAGACGCCGGACCCCCTCCTCAGCTTCCAACTTTGACTGCGCATACACTCCTATCGGCTGCCCCAAAGGTGGAACTTCAGCCTCTCCGAGAAGTTCGTGCTCGAGTCTATGACCAACTGGGACCTGATATATGGCAGCAGTCGAGGCCAAAACAAACGTGCCTACGCCGGCGGCCTTAGCAGCTCGTGCCAACTCGATCGTTAAGTCTACGTTTACGAGGTATGTATAGACCGGATCGCGCTCCGCATCGCTATCGCTGGAGATGCCAGCTAAATGCACCACCGTGTCTGCCCACGACATGAGGGCTCTATCTGCGATCAGGTCACTAACGTTCAAAGGCACGAGTCGAATCCTGTCGCTATAAGGATTCGCCTGGGCTAACCTGCCTAATCGACCCCGGTCGCTATCGACCGCAACAACATCATGCCCCCGGCCCGCTGCTCGGAGCGTAAGTACCGCCCCGAGGTAACCTGCGGCCCCAGTAATGATTAGCTTCATCGTCCTCTTATCGCCCAAACATCACCGAAGCTATCGGGGGAAATTCGCTCTTCATCCGGCTGTAAACGATCGTACACTTCGCTAGCAATGCTTATCAGTTGCGTGTCATCTTCCAGCGACATCCAGCCATGGTAAACTCCCGGAGGTACTGACAGTAAAGATGGATTTCTCTCGGATATGACAAACACATTCATTTCGTTGAGGGTCGGACTCCCTATCCGGTCATCTACCAAAACGAACTTGGCAGACCCATGGCTGATGAAAAACCAGTCCCAAGTGAGCTTGTGCTTGTGGAAGGCGCGGATTACCCCCCTCACCATGTTACCCACAATGTAAATCTGGCCGAACTTGCAGAAGTGGGGGTCAATGGCGCGAAGAATCTCAATAAGGTAGCCGCGATCATCGACGCGGGAAGTAAGAGGTATGAATGATACCTCCTTTATGGTTGCGCTATTTTGTTGGACCGACCCCTCAAAAACTCGCCGCATGCCAGTTCTCCCCCCAGACGACTCGGCACCCTTGACTAGAGATTCCCCGGCGATCCTGCCCTATCGCCTAACCGCGACGTCGCCAGTTCCAGTAACAGCTCCACCCTTTCGGCCTTCGAACCTTCTTCCATGGCCCTTTCCAAGCAGGCAATTCTTTCATCGACCCACCCCGAAAGCGTGACACGCCGCTCACCAGCCCCCTGCGGTACTATGTACCCAAGGGGATCAACCCGCCGTTGTAGGTAGACAATTACCTCCTCGGAGACAGGCGTCGGGCCCTCGTGATCCCCGAGGAGCCGCTTGACGCCGGACGTCCAGCTCAGCTTGTAGACGAGCGAGGCCTCTGGAACGAAGTGCGCAAACAAATAGCCTGGGAAGAGGGGTTCGAGCGCCTGCCACCGGGGCGAGCCGTGGCGTCGACGGACAAGGAGCCGAGGTAGGAATGTGGCAACCCCGATGTCCTCAAACCGCTTGCAGACAGCTTCTTCCTGCCGGGGTTTGACGTGAACCGTGAAGCACGCCGCCTGCATCGCCTCTGTGTTCAAGGCCCGCGCGAAGGAGGCCCTTGCGATTCCATCCGTCTCCGCTTTTAGAACAAAAGGATTCTCCGCCCTGTCCCAAATTCCTCCCGGCGGCGCAGGGAGTGGAGCCGAAAAGTCCTATTGGCCAGCAGAGTTCCCGAGGCGTCGGTCACTGCCTGCTCGCTAGGCTCCCACCCGACACTCGGCTCGTGGCCCGCGCCCTCGACGCGGTAAAAAGTCCAAGGGGCCTCCTGCCGAACCGGCACGCCGCAGCTAACTATAACTACAACTGGCTATCGCGGAGCGAGGCGGCTCCGCCCCGCGCCACCCGCGGGAGCGGCAAGCCGCTACTGCGCCTGCTGGCCCGCGCTCCGCCTCACTGGAACCGTGATCCGGGTCGTGCCAGCCGGTCCCCCCGAGCCCCGAGCGCCCACTCGATTACCACCTCGTCCGAGGCGCTGCGACGAGCGCGATCATGCCCGACTCAGCGGCCCACGGGGCCAGGACTCCGGGCTCGTCGGCATCCAGCTGTCGCACGGTCACATCGCCCACGGCCCCTCTCACCGTGACGGCCTTGGGGTCGACCCGGACGGGACCCGCGGTCATGTTCTGGACGATGTAGCCGATGGCCAGGGACCGCCTCGCCCACGAGGGAACGACCGCGACGCGGATGCCGGCGGGGGACACAACGCGCACGCCCTCGTCATGGGCCTGCACGGAGTCATCGGCCCCGCCAGAGGCGCGGGACGCCGGCGAGGCAGGAGCCCCCTGCCCCATCTCGGCTGTGCTCCGCAGGAGGACTCTCCGGACGGGAATCGAACACAAGTCGACCGGGGGAGACCCGGGTCCCCTCCGAGCAGGTGATGATGCTCCCGCACCCAGGGCCGTGAGGTGACCACCCGACCACAGCAAGCGACGCGGCGAGGAGCCCGGGCGCTTGTCGTCGGCCTCGTGCTGGTGGCCCTGGGGGCGGTCGGGACCGCCCAGGAGTCCCGGGGGAACGACCTCCTCTCCCTCTGCCCCGGTCTCCGCCCCCTCGTGGACGCCGGACGGAGCGATGTCCTGGGGCCTTGGGCGGAGGTCGGGCTCCGTTGCGGGGGCACGCCCCTGAACCTCCAGATGGGCCTCCGGTACACGGGACTGGCCCAAGGGGCGGCGCCCTTCGCGGTCCTCTCGCTCGTTTACCCCCTGAGCTCCTCGCTCGCCCTGAGCGTGACCGGGAGCCTCCGCGAGCGGTGGGGCGACTACGAGATCAACCGCCTCCCGGAGGTCACCCTCCAGTGGTCGCCCGCCTCGAGCGGCTTCATCCGCCCCACCCTCACCCTGTCGGCGGGGCTCATCGACGCCCTCCAGCAGAACACCGAGGCGTTCCGGGCGGGGGGGACGGCGACCTTTGCCGTGACACCGGTCCGCATCGCCGGCATCGACTTCGGCGCGACCGTCCAGCTCGGCGACTACACCTACGGAACGGGCCAGGGCTTCACCTACTGGACCGGCGTCGTCAGCGCCTCCACCCAGGTCAGCCCGTCCCTCCAGGTGGGCGTGGCCTACATCCACCAGGAAGGGACCGGCGTCAGCCCCCTCGCCTACGACTTCGTCGGCCCCGACCAGTACCTGGCGGGGCAGTTCTCCCTGGCGCTCACGCCGGCCATCACCATCTCGCTGGGCGGCACCTTCAACGTCCCGGGCCTCCCGACCCCCATGCGGGACCTCACGCTCTCGCTGTCCCGCCCCTCCCAGGGGTGGTCTGTGGGTGTGACGTGGCACCAGCCGTCAGGCCAGGCCGTCCTCATCGCCACCCTGCCCCAGTAGCCAAAGCGCTTCTCTCTCGGGTGCCAAGGACGTCCCACCTCGCGCTCGCCGGGCGGCGGACGAGACTCGATGCTTCCCCGTGTGGCCCGGGGGCGAGCCGCGGTGATGGGGCTCTCTGTGACCGGCCCTCTGTGACAGGCTCTCGCCCGGGGACGGCCCCGCGCGACTCCCCACGCTCCCCAGGAGGTACCGGAGGAGTCCCCGCCTCCCCAGCGAAGGGTATATTTGCGATTGGCGTTCGCATATTGGAACGCCCGGCTCCCGGGGACGAGCTCGCGGAAGCCGACGTCGCAGAGGGGGGAGGACCGTGAGCTCCGTCGTCACCGCCACGCGCCAGCAGGTGTGGGCCGCCGCCTTCGCCTCCATCATGGCGTGGTCGTTCGATCTCTTCGACCTCTTCCTCATCCTGTTCGTGGCCCCCACCATCGGGGCCCTGTTCTTCCCGTCGCGCTCGGCGACGCTGTCCCTCGCCGGCGCCTACGCGTCCTTCGCGGTCACGCTGCTCATGCGCCCCCTGGGGGCCGCCCTCTTCGGGTCCTACGCCGACCGCAACGGCCGCAAGCGCGCGATGACCGTCTCCGTCTTCGGCGTGGGGATCGCCACGGCGCTCCTCGGCACGCTCCCCACGATCGCCCAGGTGGGGGTCATCGCGCCGGTGCTGTTCGTCGTGCTCCGCCTGATCCAGGGGGTCTTCGTGGGCGGCGTCGTCGCCTCGACCCACACCATCGGGACCGAAACGGTGGGCGCCCGGTGGCGGGGTCTCATGTCCGGCCTCATCGGGGGAGGCGGCGCCAGCATCGGGGCGCTGCTCGCCTCCCTGGCCTTCTACGTGGTCTCCTCCCTGTTCCCGGGGCCGGCCTTCGCCACCTGGGGCTGGCGGATCATGTTCTTCACGGGGATCGTCGGGGCCATCTTCAGCTTCTTCATCTTCGAGGCCGTCGAGGAGTCGCCTCTCTGGGTCCAGCTCCACGCCCAGAAGGACAGGGTCCAGCGGGCGCCCCTCCGGGTCGTCTTCTCCCGGCCCTACCTCGGGGTCGTCCTCGTCAACCTCATGGTCGTGGCCGGCGCCGGCACGCAGTACTACCTCACCTCCGGATACCTCCCCTCCTTCCTCGTGGTCGTCAACAAGCTGCCCCGCCCCGTCGCCGGCCAGGTGCTCATCTGGGCGAGCCTCATCGTGATCGTGGCCGTGGTCCTCTTCGGGCACCTGAGCGAGATCCTGGGCCGGCGGCGGACGTTCATCCTCATGGGCGCCCTGAACCTCGTCCTCATCCCCTGGAGCTACCTCCGGCTGGCCCACCTCCACGGCGACAGCTTCGGGGCCATCGTCGGCTACTCCCTCCTGCTCGCCTTCCTCGGCAACATGGCCTACGCGCCCGTCCTCGTCTTCCTCAACGAGCGCTTCCCCACGGCGATCCGGGCCAGCGGCACGGCCCTCTCCTGGAACATCGGCTTCGCCATCGGCGGGATCGTCCCCACCTTCGTGACCGTCGCGAGCCGCACCGTCCAGGGCATCCCGGGGAGCCTCGTGACCTTCCTCACCGCCGCCATCGTCCTCTACCTCGTGGGCGCCCTCCTGTCCCCGGAGACCCGGGGCCAGTTCCAGTGAGGGGCGGGCCCGTGGGCGCGAGTCTTGCGGGGAAGGTGGCCATCGTCACCGGGGCGGCCCGGGGGATCGGAGCGGTCTACGCCCGGGCCCTCGTGCGGGAGGGGGCGGACGTGGCGGTCGCCGACATCCTGGACCCCGACGGCGAGGCCCTCGCCCGGGCCCTCGGGACCGAGCGCGAGGGGGCGCGGAGCCTGTTCCTCCACGTCGACGTGACCCGGGAGGCCGACACGGTCCACATGGCCGACGCGGTGGCCCGCACCTTCGGGCGGATCGACATCCTCGTGAACAACGCCGCCGTCTACATGGACCTGGGCCGCAAGAAGTCCTTCCTGGAGATCACGCCGGAGGAGTGGGACCGGGTGATGGCCGTCAACGTCCGCGGGGTGTGGCAGTGCGCGAAGGCCGTGGCGCCCCACATGCAGCGCCAGGGCTCCGGCAAGATCGTCAACATCTCCTCGGTGGTCGCCTACGTGGGGACGGCGGGGTTCGCCCACTACGTGGCGTCCAAGGCCGCGGTCATCGGCCTCACGCGCGCCCTGGCGCGGGAGCTGGGGCCCTTCCGCATCACGGTGAACGCCATAGCACCCGGCCTCGTGTCCAACGAGGCCTCGCTCGCGCTCAATCCCCCCGACTACGTGGAGCAGGCGGTCCGGGCGCGGGCCCTCGCGCGCCCCATGGTCCCGGAGGACCTCGTGGGCACCGTGGTGTTCCTCGCCTCGCCCGCGAGCGACTTCGTGACGGGCCAGACCTTCATCGTGGACGGGGGGGCCGTGATGGACTGACCGGGTCAGTCGGCCCCGCTCCCCGCGGGGGCGGCCTCCTCGTACTGGCCGTCCCGGAGGAGGCGCCGGAGGACCTTGCCCGAGGCGGTCTTGGGGATCGCCCGCACGAAGACGTACCGCCGGGGCCGCTTGAAGGGCGCGAGCCTCTTGCTCTCCAGGCAGAAGCGGTCCAGCTCCTCGGCGGTCACATCCGGGGACGCCGGCACGACGAAGGCCGCCACCACCTGCCCCCACTTCTCGTCGGGGAGCCCGACCACCGCCACGTCGAGGACGCCCGGGTGCGCGGCCAGCACGTCCTCCACCTCCACCGGGTGGACGTTCTCGCCGCCCGTGATGATCATGTCGTCCACCCGGCCCGTCAGGTGCACCTCCCCCCTCTCGTCCAGGTACCCCGTGTCGCCGGTGAAGTACCACCCGTCGCGCAGGGCCCGGGCCGTGGCCTCGGGACGCTTGTGGTAGCCGCGGAACGCCTCGGGCGACCGCGCGTCCACGATGATCTCCCCCACCTCGCCCGGGGGGAGGACCTCGTCGGGGCCCGCCCGGCGCTCCGGGTCGGCCCTCACCACCCGGACGCGGGTGTGGAAGGCCCCCCGCCCCGCCGAGGTCGGCGCCACGTCCAGCCGCGCGTTGGTGGTGTGGATGTAGACCTCCGTGCTGCCGTAGTGGTTCACGAAGACCTCCGGGTGGACGAGGTCGAGGAGCGCCCGCACCAGGGTCGACGTCATGGGGGCGCCCGCGAAGGCCAGCTTCCGGACGCAGGAGAGGTCCACGTCGGCCCTCTCGCGGGCCCGGCGGACCAGCTCGTGGAAGATGGTCGGCACCAGGTACAGGGACCCGATCCGCTCCCGGGCGATGAGCTCGAGCGATTCGTCGGGGTCGAACTGGGGCTGGATGACGAAAGTCCCGTTGAGGAACACCATGGAGAGGAGCGAGTGGAGCCCCATGGTGTGGTAGAGGGGCATGACCCCGAGCGTCCGCTCGAACCGGCTGAGCCCGTGCTCGATGATCATGGCGACGGTGGCCGCGTAGTCGTTGAGGTGGGTCCGGGGGACGCCCTTGGGACGGCCCGTGGTCCCGCTCGTGTACAGCATGATGTTGACGTCGTCGACACGGCGCGGCCCGCTCACGGCCCGAGCTGTGGACGCCGCGAGCTCCCCGTACACCAGCCCGGGGCCGGCCCCGCCTGCCGCCGCCACCCGGATCCGGCACCGGGGGAGGTCGGCCAGGGCCTCCGCGACCCGCTCGGATGTCCCCTCGTCGTAGAGGACCCCCACCGCCTCCGCATCCGCGAGGGCGTAGGCGATCTCCGCCGCGCTCCACCGGTAGTTGAGCGGGACGGCCGCGGCCCCCAGCCTGTGGAGCGCGCAGTAGGTGGTCACCAGGGGCTCGGAGTTCCGAAGCACCATCCCGAAGAAGTCCCCCGGACCGACGCCCAGGTCCGCCAGGGCCCCCGCGACGCGCTCCACCCGGTCGTGCCACTGGGCGTAGGTGTAGCGCGCGGGCCCCTCGACCAGCGCCTCGGCCTCCGGGTAGCGCTCGACAGCCAGGTCCAGCATCGTCGCGAGGTGCATGGCGATCCCTCCTCCTACCGTCCTCTCGCCCTCAGGGTCCGCTCCCGCCGGGCGGGCGCGCCCTCGGAAGGGGACCCGGCCTTCGGGGCCGACTCCGGCCCTCCCCCTCCCTGCCCCAGCGCCTGCTCGATCTCGCGGACGGTCCGCAGGAGGAGCGGGATGTGGTGGGCGAGACGGGCCTGCATCCGGTCCGTCGGCCCGATCAGCGAGAGGGCCGCCACCCGCCCGGGCGCGGAGCGCACGACCGCGGCCACGCCGCTCGCGCCGGGCACCCGCTCGTCCACGGTCACGGCGTAGCCCCGCGACCGAACCCGCCGGAGCTCCCGGAGGAGCGCCTGGGGGTCCGTGACGGTCCGGGGCGTGAACCGCGGGAGGGTCCGCCCCCAGAGGAGCTCCTCCAGCCGGCCGTCGGGCAGGGTGGAGAGCAGCGCCTTCCCCGCCGCCGTGGCGTGGCTCGGGCGGCGCTCCCCGAGCTCCGCGCTGTACCGGATCACGTGCGGGCTCTCCACCTTGGTGACGTACACCGTCTCGAGAGGGTCCGCGGCCGGGACGCCGAGGAAGGCGCTCTCGCCCGTCTCGCTCACCAGCCGGACGAGGAAGGGGTGGGCGGTCTCGATGAACCGCCGCTGCCCGCCTGACGCGAACCCCAGCTCCGTCAGCTTCGGCCCCAGGCGGTAGCGCGCCCCGTCCGGCAGGAGCTCCGCCATCCCGCGCCTCGCCAGGGTCCCCAGGATGGCGTGGAGGGTGCTCTTGGGCACCCCGAGGCTCCGGCTCAGCGCGGCCAGCGTCAGCCCCTCGGGCGCCTCCGCCAGCGCCTCGAGGACGTCCACGGCGCGCGCCACGGAGGTGACGACCCGCCCCACCCGTCCGCCTCCCCCTAGCCGCGTCCCGCCGGGGGCCTCACGGCGCGAACTCCTCCAGCGGGATGCGGATCCTCAGGAACCGCTCGGCCGGGACGCCGAGCGGGACCGTCGCGTCGATGCCCATCTTGGCGCTGAGCCCGCCCTCCGCGGAGGGGTCCAGCTCCGACCCCTTGGCGCGGGGCACGATGACCACGTCGCGGTCGGCCTGGCAGCGGGTCGCGATGGCCCACTCCACCTCGTCCCCGTCGTAGATGTCGATGTCGTCGTCCACGACGATCACGTGCTTGATCTCCGGGAGGGCGGCGAAGGTGGCGAACATCACGGTCCGGGGGTCCCCCTCGTGCCGCTTGCGCACCGAGACGACCGCGTGGTACCGGCACGCGCCGCCCGGGGTCAGGTGGACCCCGGTGACGGCGGGGACGCTCGCCCGCAGGGCCCTCAGGAGGGCCGCCTCGCGGGCGATCCCCCCCAGCAGGAGGTGCTCGCGCCCGGCCGGGAGGATGGTCTGGTAGAGGGCGTCGCGCCGGTGGGTCACGGTGCGCACCTCGACGACGGGCTTCTCCGACGGCGGGCCGTAGTAGCGCGGGAACTCGCCGAAGGGCCCCTCCAGCTTCCGGACGGCCGGGGGGATGATCCCCTCGAGGACGATCTCCGCCTCGGCGGGCACCTCCAGGTCGACGCTCCGGCAGCGGACCACCGGGAGCGGCGAGGGGTGGAGCGCGCTCGCGATCTCCAGCTCGTCGACCCCCAGCGGGGCGATGGCCTGGGAGGCGAGCAACGTGATGGGGTCGAGCCCGATGACCACCGCCACCTCCAGCGGGGCCGACCGGGCCTCCTGGGAGAGGTAGAGGTGCCAGAGGTGGCGCGGCAGGATGAGGATGCCGAGCTCCCGCGGCCCCAGCAGCTGGAGCCGGTGGATGGAGGCGTTGCGCCGGCCGGTCTCCGGGTCCCGGGCCACCACCACCCCCGCCGTGATGTAGGGACCGGCGTCCCGCTCGTGGTGGACGGGCACCGGGAGGAGCGCGCCGAGGTCCACCTCCTCGCTCACCACCACCTCCTGGACGGGCGCCCTCTCCACGACGGTGCAGGGCCGGGGGGCGTCCACGGCCCCGGCGATGCGGTCGAGCAGGTCCCGGGGCTCCACTCCGAGGGCGGACGCGTAGAGGTCCCGCCGCGTGGCGCTGTTAGCCACCACCGGCATGGGGTGGCCGTCCACGTGGAGGCACAGCACCGCCTTCTGCCCGTCGTACCGGTGGGCGAGGGCCGCCACCTCGAACCTCGCGGAGACGGGCCGGGAGACCACCTCGAGCTCCCCCCGCGCCCGGAGCCAGTCCAGCCAGGTGCGAAGCGACAGTGCCGCGCTCACGGCGCCTCGCGCCCGAGACCCCCTGCGGCCGCCTCCCGGACCCAGGCCGCCAGGCGCGCGGGTGTCAGGGGGAGCTCCCGGATCGGAACCCCGAGGGGGCGGAGCGCGTCGGCCACCGCGTTGGCCAGCAGGACGGGGGCCGTCATGGCGCTGCTCTCGCCCAGCCCCTTGGACCCGAGCACCGTGATCGGCGAGGGGGTCTCCAGGTGCTCCACCTCCATCCGGGGGACTTCGGCCGCCGTGGGGCACGGGTAGTCCATGAAGGAGGCCGTGAGGAGCTGGCCAGCTGGATCGTAGACCAGCTGCTCGTACAGGGCGCCCCCCAGCCCGTGGGCCGCCGCCCCGTGGACCTGGCCCTCGGCCAGGAGGGGGTTGAGGATCCGGCCCGCATCGTGCACGGCCACATATCTCTGGCAGCGGACCTCCCAGGTCTCCGGGTCCACCTCCACCACGGCCAGCTCCGCCAGGAAGCCGTAGGTGCCGGAGGAGTTCACCTGGTCGGCGTCCGACACCGCGCCCAGGGTGGGGAGCGTGTAGAAGGCCGTCACGTGGAGGCCCGGGTCCATCCCCGGCGGGAGGCGGTCGGGGTCCCAGTGGGCCACCCCGGCCAGGCGGCGGAAGGGGACGCTCCGCTGGGGCGCCCCCCGGACCCGGCAGGCCCCTCCGGCGACCTCGATGTCCTCGGGGGCGGCCTCGAGGAGGCACGCGGCGATCCGGACCAGCTTGTCCCGGAGCCGGCGGGCCGCCTCCGCGACAGCGCTCGCCCCGGCCCCGGCGAACCGGCTGGAGTAGGAGCCCGAGGCGATGGTCCAGGCGTGGGTGAGCGTGTCCATGCGGGCGTCGACCCGCACCTGGTCCGGCTCGATGCCGAGCTCGCTCGCCACGATCTGCGCCGCGACGGTCTCGTGCCCCTGGCCCTCGGGCGCCGTATTGAGGAGGAGCGTCACCGTGCCCGTGGGGTCCATGGACAGGGTCGCCGCCTCGGCCCCGCCGCTCTTGGCCCGCTGGCGGCGCTCCTCCGCCGGGTAGGCCAGGTCCACGTAGCCCATGTTGGAGACCGAGGGGTCGACAGCCACCGCGAGCCCGATCCCGAGGAGGCGACCCTCGCGGCGCGCCTCGCCCTGGGCGCGGCGCAGGTCCCCGTAGGCGGCCTTCTCCAGGAGCCTCCGGAACACGCGGGGGTAGTCGCCGCTGTCGTACACCCCGCCGGTGGGGGTCCGGTAGGGGAACGCCTCGGGGGGGATGAGGTTGCGCAGGCGCACGTCGGCGGGGTCCATCCCCAGGGCCTCGGCCGCCGCGTCCATGAGCCGCTCTAGGCCGAAGTAGAGCTGCTGGTTGCCGTAGCCGCGGTTCAGGCCCGTGGGCGCGGTGTGCGTCAGCACCGCCCGCAGGTCGAGCGCCACCGCCGGGATGCGGTAGGGCCCCGTCACGTTCCCGTGGGTCCGGAACAGGCACCCGGGCTCCGGGGCCCGGATGTAGGCTCCCACGTTGTCCGTGGCCTCGAGCCGCAGGGCCCGCACCTCTCCGTCCCTGGTCACCGCCGCCTGGAGGCGCATGCGGCGGTCGGCCCCGCTGCTGCTGGCGAGCAGGTGCTCCCGCCTGTCCTCGATCCACCGGACGGGCACCTGGGCCAGCCGCGCCGCAGCCGCCAGGAGGACGATGTAGGGGTAGAGCATCGTCTTTATCCCGAAGGACCCGCCGATGTCCTCGGGCACGACCAGGCGCAGCCGGTGCTCGGGGACGCCCAGCGCCCGCGCCATGAGGGGGTGCAGGGAGAAGGGCCCGTGGAAGTTGCACCAGACGGTGTAGGTCCCCTCCGCCGGGTCGTAGTGGGCGATGACCCCGTAGGTCTCGATGGGGGTGCTGGCGTACCGCGGGAAGCGGTAGGTCCCCTCCACGACCAGGTCCGCGCCTCGGAAGGCCCCCTCCACGTCCCCGTAGGCGAAGGTCCTGTGGAGGACGACGTTCGAGGGGAGCGTGTCGTGGACCCGGGGCGCCCCGGGCGCGGCGGCGTCCTCCGGGTCCACCACGGCGGGCAGGGGCTCGTAGTCCACCCCCAGGGCCTCCAGAGCGTCCTCCGCGGCATAGCGGGAGGTGGCCACGACCACGGCCACGGGCTCGCCCACGTACCGCACCCGGTCGGCCGCGATGGGATAGTAGGGCGGCGGCGAGGGGACGCCCACGGCGAAGGGCCGGAGTAGCGGCACGATGTCCGCCCCGGTGAGCACGGCGACCACGCCCGGCTGGGCCCGCGCGGCCGAGGTGTCCACGTGCAGGATCCGCGCGTGGGCGTGCGGGCTCCGGAGGAGGGCGGCGTGGTGGCAGTGGGGGACGGGGGCCAGGTCGTCGATGAAGCGGCCCCGCCCCGTGAGGAGCCGGAGGTCCTCGCGCCTCCGGAGCGGCGCCCCGACCCACTCTACAGCCGTCCGGAGCTCCGCGCCCTCCATCCTCACCGCCCCCGAAACTCCGGGGCCCGCTTCTCGAGGAAGGCGCGGACCCCTTCCCGGTAGTCCTCGGTGCCGCACAGGTAGCTGTAGGCGCGCCGTTCCAGCTCGATGGCCGCCCCCAGCGGGGCGTCCAGCCCGTGGTGGAGGGTGTCCTTCAGCACCCGGAAGGCCAGGGGCGACAAACCCCGGACCTCCCGGGCCAGGCGGTAGGCGGTCGGCAGGAGGAGGTCGGGCTGCACGACGGAGGAGACGATCCCCCACTGCTCCGCCTCGGCCGCGCTGAGCCGCCGTCCCGTGAGGAGCATCGCCTTGGCGCGCGCCATCCCCACCGCCCGCAGGATCCGCTGCGTCCCCCCGCTCCCCGGCATCATGCCGAGCCGGATCTCCGGCAGCCCGAACTCCGCCCGCGTCGTGGCGATGCGGAAGTCGCAGGCCAGGGCCAGCTCCAGCCCGGCCCCCAGGCAGTACCCGTCGATGGCGGCGATCACCGCCCCGGGGAACCGCTCGGGCGCCCCGAGGCTCTCCCCCCACGCCACCAGCTCGTGGGGAGAGAGCTCGAGGAACTCGGCCACGTCCCCGCCGGCGCTGAAGGCCCTCTCCCCCTCCCCGCGGACGATCACGGCCCGCACCTCGGGGTCCTCCGCCCACGCGGCGAAGAGGGCGCCGATCTGCTGCCGCATCCTCACCGTGAGGGCGTTCATCTTCTCCGGCCGGTCGATCACCAGCTCGACCACGCCGTCTTCGGGCCTCGCGACGCGCAGGTGCTCCAGGTCCACGGCTCCCTCCCCGCCTCCGGCTCGCGTTCCACTTTACGAATGCTGTTCCGTATTTCCGGCCCGGAGGGCCCCTTTCCTGCGGCTACCGGCCGGCGCCCGCGGGCCGGAAGGCCGGGGCCACCTCCCGGAGGAACCGGTCGAGCTGCCCCCACTGGTCCCAGGAGGCCAGCCGCAGCGTGATCTCCTGGACGCCCGCGGCGAAGTAAGCCCGCAGCTCCTCCACGCACCGCTCCGGGGGACCCGCCGCCGTCCAGGCCTCCACGAAGGGCCGCGAGAAATTGGCGGTGTAGTAGGCGTTGAGGAACCGCCGGCTCTCCTCCAGCGCCGCCTCCCGGTCCGCCTGGATGTTGATGTTGTGGTAGAGGACGTTCCCGAGGGCGTCGGGGTCGCGCCCCTCCTCGGCCGCCATCCGGCGGATGGCGGCCCACTGCTCGGCGAAGGTCCCCGGCGGCACCTTGTTGGTCATCCAGCCGTCGGCCAGGCGCGCGACCCGGCGGAAGGCGCGCTCCACGACGGCCGCGCTCACGGGCTGGCCGACCTTGTAGGTCACGGTCGTCGGGTTGTTGGCGATCCACAGGGGCGGGGGCTGCTGGACGGGCCGGGGCTCGACCGTCACCCCCTCCACCTGGTAGAACCGGCCGCGGTGCGTCACCCCCTCCTCGCTCAGGAGGCGCCTCAGGAGAACGATGCCCTCCTCGAACCGCGCCACGCGCTCGCGCGACAGGACACCCATGGTCCGGTGCTCGAGGGCCTGGGCCGGCCCCATCTCGTCGCCCCCGCCGATGCAGGCCACGAGCAGGGTCCGCCCTCCCGACAGGACGTCCAGGCTGGCCCACTGGAGGGCGAGCAGGACGGGGTGCCGGTGGACGAAGGTCGACATGCACGCGACGCCCAGGCGCGCCCGGCGGGTGCGGGCCGCCAGCCCGCCGAGGAGGACGACCGACTCCAGGCGCGGCTTGGCGAGGATGCTGTCTCCCACGTAGAGGCTGCGGAAGACACCGCTCCCGTCGGCCCGCTCGCCGAGGTCGAGGAGCTCCTGGGCCGTGACGGCGCCCAGCAGGACCCCCCGGTTGGGCAGGGTCAGTCCGAAAGTCCCCATGGTCCCCTCCCGCGTCCTCTCGTCCGCCGGGGGCCCGCCTACCCCACTCCCACGGGGGTCGGGGTGATGACGTCCGGCGCTCCCTCGGTCACGATGACCTCCTGCTCGATGCTGGCCCCGCCCCACCCGGGGATGTACACGCCCGGCTCGATGCACAGGACCATCCCGGGCGCAAGGCGCGTCGTGACATCCGGCGTCAGGTAGGGATCTTCCACGGTCTCCAGGCCGATCCCGTGCCCCATGAACGTCCGCGCGTGGGCGCCGTACCCGGCCTCCTCCAGGAGCCCGTTGGCGAGCCGCACCAGGTCGCCGCAGGGAGCGCCCGGCCGGGCCGCGGCCACCGCGGCCTCGAGCGCGCGCGCCACCGCGCCGAGGAGCCGGCGCTGCTCCCCGTCCGCCCCGCCCGCGACGGCGGTCCTCAGGACGTCGAACTGGTACCCCCGCACGGCCCCGATGATGTCCAGCGTGACCAGCTCCCCCTCCTCGATGACCCGGGACGTCGCCTGGGGCCAGCGCGAGCCGTAGGAGCTGTAGGGGCCCGAGTGGACCCGGAGGTACCGGATGAAGTCGGCCCCCGCCTCCATGGCCGCGGCGATCCCCGCGGCGCACACGCCGGCCTCCGTCGTCCCCGGGCGGATCCGGCCGAGGGCCGCCCGGAGGCCCACGTCCGCCACGCTCGCCGCGCGCCGGAGGAGGTCCTGCTCGGCGGGGCTCTTGACGACGCGCTGGGCCCGGACCACCTCGTCGGCCCCCCGGAGCTCGAGGGCGGGCAGGGCCTCCGTGAGGGCCCGGTAGAGCGCCAGCGGGATGATGTCCTCGCCCACCAGGCCGACCCGGCCCGCACCGAGGCCCCGGTCGCGGAGGGCCGCCACGACCCCGCGCGCGAGGTCGGTGTCGGCCCGCACCTCCTCGATGACGACCAGCTCCCTGCGGTAGGCGCGGCCGTCGATGACGAGCACCGGGGCCCCCGCGACGGGGAGCACGAGCAGGCTGTGCCCGAGCCCCCGCTGGGTCCCGCTGAACACGGTGGTGGGGAAGGGCGGGAAGTGGTTCGTCAGGTACGCGAGGTCCCCCGTCCGGTCATAGAAGGAGCGCCCGATCACGAGGAGGCCGTCCAGGCCGCGCTCGGCCGTCAGCCTCCGCGTGCGCTCGAGCCGGGCGTGGAACTCTTCCCGGGGGATCTGATCGACCATGGCCGTCCCCTCCGCTCACCGAGACATCGCGCTCCGGATGTGCTCCAGCACCTCCCGCCGGATGCGCTCGCGCGCCCCGGGGTCGGCCCGGGCCCGCGCCGTGTCGCGGACCTCGGCGATGACCCGCGCCGGCCGCCCGACGACCAGGATGCGGTCCGCGACGTCCAGGGCCTCGGCCACGCTGTGGGTCACCAGAAGACACGTGGTCCCGAGGGGCCGCACGAGCGCCAGGAAGTCCTCCCGGACGCTCGCCGCGGTGACCTCGTCCAGGTGGCTGAACGCCTCGTCCAGGAGGAGCAGCTGCGGGTCGAGGGCGAAGGCCCGGGCCAGGCTCACACGCTGCCGCATCCCGCCGGAGAGCTCGTGGGGCAGCTTGGACGCCGCGCCGGCCAGGCCGAGCCGCTCGAGCCACGCCAGGGCCCGGCGGCGCCGCTCCGCGGGGGGGACGCCGAGGATCTCCAGGCCCAGCTCGGCGTTCTCCAGCGCGCTCCGCCAGGGCAGCAGGCGGTCGGTCTGAAACACGGGCGCGATCTTCCCCCGCAGCAGGGCGGCCTCGCGCGCCGGGTCGTGGCCGAGGACCCTGATCTCCCCGCGGTCGGGCACGAGAGAGCCCATGATCATCCGCAGGACCGTGGACTTCCCGGCGCCGGTCACGCCCACGCAGGCCACGATCTCCCCCGGCCGGAGCGCGAAGGTGAGGCCCGCCACCGCAGGGACGCCGTCGAAGGACCGCCACACGTCCCGGGCCACGACCGCGTCCTCCCACGTGGCGGCCTCCAGGTCCAGCGGCTGCCCGGACGTCGCCGGGCGCTCCACGGGCGTCACCGCAGCGCCTGCTCCGGACGCCAGCGCAGCAGGCGGCGGTCCACCCGCTCGACCGCGGCCTGCAGGACGAAGTTGATGACGACCAGGATGGCCGTCCACGCGAACACGGCGTCGATCCGGAATTGGGACTGGGCCGCGTTCAACCGCGCCCCGATGCCGATGGCCGTCCCGATGAGCTCCGCGAAGATGGTGATGCGGATGGCGTACCCCAAAACGGACTTCGTGGTCATCATGATGTAGGGGACGGTGTGGGGCAGCACCAGGAGCCGGATGGCCTGGGCGCGGGTCGGGCGGAAGGCCTCCACGGCTTCCACGAGGTCCGGGGGGAGGCCGCGGATGCCCTCGTAGACGTTGAGCGCGTAGAAGGGCAGCGAGATGACCACGATGACGAAGAAGACCCTCAGCTCCGGCGAGCCGAACCAGAGGATCGCGAAGAGGATCCAGTTCAGCGCCGGGACCGCCATGACGATGGTGAGGAACGGCCGCGCATAGCGGGCCAGGGCCGGCGCGGCCCCCATGGCCACGCCCAGCAGCGACCCGGCCAGGAACGCGGCGACGATGCCCTCCAGGAGGCGCAGGAGCGTCACGGCGATGTCGCGGGTGTGGGACGTGAGGATCTCCCGGCCGGCCTGGACGATGGCCCCCACGCCGGGCAGGATGTAGGGGGGCGCGACGAGGCTCCCCGCCTCGAGGAGGGCCAGGAGGGCGGCGACCACGAGGACGGTCTCCCGCCAGCCGCGCAGGGTGGTCGCGAGGGCGCCCGCCGGCACGCGGATCGCCCCCGCCCCGCCGTCAGAGCTGGGCGAAGAAGGCATCGGAGATCCCACCCGGGAGGAGGTTGAGGCTCTGGAGCATCTGGAGCTCGTCGAGGATCGCCCGGCGGACGACCGGGTCCGTCACGGGCCGCACGACGAAGGCCACGCGCCGGGACCGCATCCCCTCCAGGACCGCCTCCTTCGGCAGGTCCAGGCGCTGGCTCACGAGGGAGGCGGCGGAGGGGGCGTCCGACTCCAGGAACTCCGCGGCGTCCCGGTACGCGGCCACGATCCGGCGCACGAGGCCCGGGTCCCGGCGGACCATGTCGCGGTGCGCGGCCAGCACGACCTGGTACAGGTCCCGGCCGGTGCGGGTGCGGTACTCGATCCGCGTGTCCAGGAGGACGCGCAGGGAGGGGTTCCTCAGGAGGGCGCTGCTCACGGCCGGCTCCCAGGAGAGGGCCGCGTCCGCGCGCCCGGCCAGGAGAAACGTGAGGCTGGCCGTGGGGTTGGGGGCGCTGATGACCTTCGCCTCGCGGTCGAGGTCGAACCCGTCGTACTTGAGGACGAGCCCCCGGAGGAGGCCGTAGCGGCCGGAGGTGATGGGCGCGGCGATGGTCCGGCCGCGGAGCGCGCCCACCGTCGTGATGGACGGATCACGCACGAGGAGCGACGCCCCCATGGCGACGAGCGTCGAGACGATCTGCATGGGGGCGCCCCGGAGGAACCGGAGGGCGTAGCTCTCGGTGATCCCGCCCTCCACATCGAACTGCCCCTTGAGGAAGTCGGCGTAGTAGGCGTCCAGGGACTCGTAGGGGGGTGAGGAGACGAAGCGGAAGCCGTGGGCCCGGTCGAAGTGCCGGGCTTCCGCCACGACCTGGATCACGCTCGTGATCCCCGAGGCCAGCACGGGCACGCGGACCTCAGGGAGCCCCTGGCCCCACGACGCCCGCGACGGCGGGATCGCAAGAGCGCCCAGGACCACAAGGCACGCCCACATTCGCGCGAGTCGCATCACGTCCTCCCGTCTACGAGCTCCGGCTCCGCCCCCATGATACCAGGGATCCCCCACGGCACAAGGGCGCGCCCCGTCCTGCGCCTCCCGGGGTCCGTGGGGACCGACGGCACCGTCCTCGTCCGGTCCTCCCCCGCCGGGACGCAAGTCGGCCGGCGTCCCGGCACCGCCTCAGGGTCCTCCCCGGGGCGAGCGGCCCGCCTGAAGGAGGGCCACGAGGAGGGGCGGTGTCAGCGGTCCCCCGGTGATCCGCACCCCGAAGGGGGCGAGGGCGTCCTCCACCGCGTTGGCCAGCGCCGCCGGGGGCGCGATGGCCCCGCCCTCCCCCACGCCCTTGGCGCCGAGCGGGTTCCTGGGCGACGGCGTCTCCCGGTGGAGCGTGACGATCCGGGGAACGCCGCTCGCCCGGGGGAGGGCGTAGTCCAGGAGGGACGCGGTGAGGATCTGCCCGGCGCCGTCGTAGAGCACCGCCTCCGTCAGGGCGCCGCCGAGCCCCTGGGCCACGCCGCCGTGCACCTGTCCCTCGACGATGAGGGGGTTCACGGCCCGGCCGCAGTCGTGCACGACCACATACCGCTCGATCGTCACGGTGCCCGTCTCCGGGTCGACCTGCACGACCGCGGCGTGGACCGCGCTGGCATAGGTCACGGTCGGCACCGTGGACAGGGCTGTGGCCTCGAAGACCGCGTCGGCCACCCGCGGCCCCTGAAAAGTGGGGAGGCTGGACTGGACGAGCTCCGCCAGGGAGAGCCCGCGGCCGGGGGCGCCCCGCACGACGGCCCGTCCCTGGGAGATCTCCACGTCGGCCGCGGCCGCCCGGACCAGCTTCCGGCGGAGCTCCTGGGCCGCCGAGGCCACCGCCGTGCCCGCCATGACGAGGCTGCGGCTGGCGAAGGTGCCGACTCCCGTCGGGACCGCGTCGGTGTCGCCCCCCGCCACCCGCACGCGGTCGACCTCCACGCCGAGGATCTGGGCGGCGATCTGAGCGAAGGTGGTCTCGTGTCCCTGGCCCTGGGAGCACGCGCCCGTGGCCACCACGACGTCGCCCCCGCTGTCCAGGCGGACGGTGGCGCTCTCGAAGGGGCCCAGGCCCGTCCCCTCCACGTAGGCCGCGAGGCCCACCCCCCGGTAGACGCCCCGCCTGCGCTCCTCCGGCTGCGCACGCCGGACCTCGGCGTACCCGACCGCCCGGAGCGCCTGCTCGAGCTCGGCCGGGAAGTCCCCTCCGTCGTAGACGAGGGGGTTGCCGTCGCGGTAGGGGATCCCCACGTCGTAGGGCATCTCCTCCGGCCGGATGAGGTTTCGCCGCCGCACGTCGGCGGGATCCATCCCGAGACGCCGCGCGGCGAGGTCCAGCATCCGTTCCATCACAAACACGGCCTCGGGCCGGCCCGCACCCCGGTAGGGGGCGTGGGGAGTCTTGTTGGTCACCACCGCGCGGCCCTCGAAGGCGGCGTGCCGGATCCGGTACGGCCCGAGCATGTGGGCCACGGTGTTGTAGGGCTGCACGATCCCCCACGGGTTATAGGCGCCCTGGTCGAGCAGGAAGCGGTCCCGGAAGGCGAGGACTGTCCCGTCCCGGGCCACGGCGATCTCGGCCTCGTGCACCTGCTCTCGCGAGTGGGTGGCGCTCTGCAGGTGCTGGCGGCGCGTCTCGATCCACTTCACCGGCCGATCCAGCCGAAGGGCCGCGAGGGGAATGAGGACGTCCTCCGGGTAGACGGAGCACTTGGTCCCGAAGCCTCCGCCCACGTCCGGCGCGACGACCCGCACCCGGTGAGGGGACAGGCCCGCGCACTCCGCGACCGCCCGCTGGACCAGATGGGGGACCTGTGTCGAGGCCCAGACGGTCACCCCTCCCCGACGGGGATCGGGGACGGCCAGGACACCCCGCGGCTCGATTGGCATCCCGGCCGACCTGGGGATCGCCAGCCGCTCCCGGACCCGGACGGGCGCCTCCGCGAAGGCGCCCTCGGGGGCGCCGAGGGCCACCGCGACGCGCACGGCCGTGTTGTCCTCCCATCCCTCGTGGAGGAGGGGAGCGTCAGGGCGGAGAGCCTGGGCCACGTCGACGACGGCGGGGAGCGGGGCGTACTCGACGCGGACGAGCTCCAGCGCATCGGCCGCGGCGTACCGGTCCTCGGCCACCAGCAGGGCGATCGGCTCTCCCACGTACAGGACGCGTGAAGAGGCCAGGGGGTACTGGGGGGATGTGCGCAGGTGGATGCTCACCCGCTCCGCGAGGGCCGGAGGAGGGACCCCCACCGCCGGCAGCGGCCGGAGGACGGACGCCAGGTCAGAGAAGGCAAACCCCGCCACGACCGCGGGGTGGCGGCGGGCCCTCCCGAGATCCACCCCCACAAGCCTCGCGTGGGCCTGGGTGCTCCGGACGACCGCCGCGTAGAGGCACCGGGCCGCAGGGACGTCCTCGACGTACTGCCCGCGCCCCGTGAGGAAGCGCGGGTCTTCCCGCCGACGCAGCGGCACGCCGATGTACGCCCCCTGCTCCGAGAGCCTCGCCCCCTCCACGCACTCCCACCCTCCGCCGTCCGTCCCCGCGCGCCCCCGTCCCCTCTTTTGCTCGGGGGCCGCCGAGGCGGGCGCCCGGTCGTCCAGCGAGGAGGCCGGTGAACCTGCGCCCGTGGGCCCTCAGGACGCGGGTGCGGGACCAGCCCCTCCCGCGTCCTGAGGGCCCGTGACCTCAGTGGAAGATGTCCGCAAGCCTCCGCGTGTAGAAGCGCATCAGCTTCTCGACTCCCCGCTCCTCGGGAGGCGGGCCGTACTCCCTCCCGTCGACCACCATCGTCTGACCGTACCGGACGCGAATCAACGGCAGGTACTCCTCGAACATCTCCCGGATCCGGCGCCCGTAGCCAGGGTCCCTGTGGGCGTAGTGGCGGAGCAGGCTCAGCCCGAAGCTCACGTGCCGGCCCTCGTCCATCTGGATATTGCGAAAGCCCTCCGAGAGGCCGGGCAGGAGCCCCTTCCGAGCGAAGACGTCGAGGAAGATGTGGTAGCCCGTGGTCGCCTGGACGCCCTCGATGATCCCCTGGTAGTGTGTCACGGCCTCCACCAACAGCATCTCGCGGTCGCCGTCCTCCTCCACCAGGCTCGCCAAAAGACGCCGGCCGCGCTCCGCCAGCGTCTCGTGGACCGGGTTCGCCAGGGCGGTGCCGAAGCGGCGGTGGCCGAAGACCTCGTCGAAATACCGGACGAAGAAGTCGGTGTGCTTGTACTCCTCGACCAGTTGCGTCCCGAGGAACGCCTGCTGCCAGACCGGGGGCACGCTCATGATCCAGGGGCAGAAGAGACGGGCGACGTTCTCCTCGGCGTTGTGGAAGGCGGCGCAGAACCGCTCCAGGTACGCCCGGCGCGTCTCGTCCAGCCGCGCGTAGTGCTCTCGGTCCGGCGCGAGGTCGATCGCGGCGGGGTCCCAGGTCCCGAACCGGACCGCCTTGCGCCACAGCCTGTAGGCGACGCTGTCGAGGGGGTCCTCGGGGGCGGCCACCTCAACGTCGTCGACGGCCTCGACGGGGTCGGGAGTGCTCCTGTCCATACGCACCTCCCCGTGGGCGCGCGACACACGCACCGCCCGGCCGTAACCCCCCGGGCGCCGGCCTGGAGATGCGCGCCCAGTTTCCTCGATTGTACCCACCCCAGGGGGGCGTATCAATAGAGAGATTGTATTCCTATATGGGAACACCGGGAACGAATCCCAACGGATGGGTGCCAGCACCGGATCCCACAGGACGTCACCCCGGCGCTCGGCACAGCCGGCGGTTGCACCGAGCGCCGGGACGGTTCGAGTTCTCCACGGACACGCCTGCCGACCGGCGGTCATCCGATCACCGGGCCGCGCTCGCAGAGGCCAGCTGATGAGCTGGACAAAGAGATTCGAGCGTCGTGGATCCATCGACAGAACCCGAGCTCACCGAGGGTCACGAACCCCAGGCGGTCAAGGGTGCCCAGGCGCGCCGTCTCCTCCGTCTTCCGGGCGACGCGGCGCATCACCCGAAGCACCACGTGGCGGAGGTCGTTGGTCTCGAACGTCCTCCACCCGAGCGACAACGCCCCCGCCCCCAGGTGGTCCTTGCGGGTCTCCGGGTCGCGCAATCCCCTCCTGCGGCGGCGAGAAAGGGACAAAACTTTCCCGTCGGTTCCCACAGACCCTATCGTGGGGCGCTGATCCCTTTGAATGGACGAAAGACGTTGGTGGAGTGAGCCGAAGTTGCGTCCTTGTATCGGGCACTATTGGACCCGCCCCCTCGCGGCGATTTCCCATTGATCCACGACGTATCCGCCTCTGACGCATACTAGATCTGTGGCTAGGTTCACGGTGGGGCAAGCATGGGCTGGTATGATTTCCACCAGATCCCCAACTTTCAAGTTGTAGCCCTCCTCGGAAAGCCGGACACGACTGTGCTCCTCCCATAGCCGATCAATGTAACTCTTCGGGAGTCCGCGAACGATCCCGTAGCTCTTCCTCTTGTCGTCAAGACAAAGGAACTCAGTGGTCAGGACTTTACTTCCTGCGTCCAAGATAGCGACGTCGCGTGCGGGCCTGCTTATGACGCGAGCCAGAGCTGTGAGAGCGCACTGCTCCAGCGTCGCAATCCCCCAGACAACTTGTGTGGCATCGTAAAACACGTAGGTCCCGGGCCGGATCTCCGTGACGCCCGGCACGGTGGCCACGCTCCTGCCTGTAGGAGTAGACCCAGCGCTCACCTCATCGACCCTGATCCCCGCCCGCCTGAGGTAGTCTGCCTCTCTGGCCATGGTAGTTCCTTCCTCCAGCCCGGCTTCCTCTGGGTTGGGTCGATATCCTCGATAGGTGAAAATACCGACAACTCGCAGGCCAGGAAGTGCTTCAACCTGCTTTGCTAGGTCCAGCAGAGGCTGGCCAGGGAGTACCCCGCAGCGTCCGAGCCCTGTTTCAACCTCTATGAGCACGTCCAGTGTGATGCCACCGGACACGGCGGCTTCGGACAGGGCGGTCGCTACGGCTATGCTGTCAACGCCGACGCGAATCCTTGCAGTCCGTGCTAAAGTAATGAGCCTCTGGAGCTTGCTAGGTCCCACAACCTCGTAGGCTACGAAGATATCGGTGAAGCCTGCGCCTACCATGACCTCTGCCTCGCCCACCTTTGCGACAGTGAACCCGGCAGCTCCAGCCGCTTGTTGCATCCTGGCAATTTCTATGCACTTATGGGTTTTAAAATGCGGACGCAAGCGGACTCCGGATGTCTGCGCCACACCCGCCCAGTGAGCTATGTTGCTCTCAAGACGATCGAGATCGACCAGCAGAGAGGGTGTATCTAATTCGACGACAGCCATGCCCATGCCGCTCGACATGCACGACCTCCTCGCATTGTCCAGAGCTCATGTATCAGCATCATAATCCCCTCTAAACCATTCGCGCCGTCCCCTCCTGCAAATGTAGGACAGCCTGGTCGTTACCCGGCGAAAATCACAATGGAGGGCATCGAGTACGTCTACGACGGCCTCGGGCACGCCATCGACCGCCTCATGGCGGAGCGCGGGGGCCTCCTCACCCTGGCCGACCTGAGGGCGTACCCAGGCTCCCTCCGGTGGGTGGAGCCGCTCCGGACCACGTACCGGGGGGTCCCCGTGTACACCTCGCCTCCCCCGACC
>Ga0070740_10001519_pt1 | contig 31439 bp, 27 predicted proteins | sample Coa_R2_FD_67286 | JGI IMG/M metagenome (GOLD analysis project Ga0070740, IMG submission 67286) | Surface soil microbial communities from Centralia Pennsylvania, which are recovering from an underground coalmine fire - Coalmine... | ecosystem: Environmental > Terrestrial > Soil > Unclassified ...
TTGCACTTCGGGGATCGATGCCATGCCGCCTTCCGGTGTAACTACGAATTTGGCGCCTCCCAGAGCGGCTTGACGGATTTCCTGCGCATAAGTCTCGGCGACTTCCAGATCTTTCGCCACTGTATGGGACCGCCAGGACTTCGCGACCGCCGTTTCGTCGACAATCCCAGCGACCCGCATCGTGTCGCGCTGAGGCTTAGCCAGGCGCACGAATCCAAACACTACATTCGCCATGCAGATGGCAAAGCCAACACTGATCGCGGCAACTACCTCCCGCCTTGCCCGCAATGCCATGGCGAGCGAATTGGCAAACAGGCAAATCAGGAATGTGACCGCGTACATTCCGAAGAGCGAAGCGCACTGGATCAAAACCGGCGCGGACATCTGGCTATAGGCCCACGAACCGTTCGTTCCATTTGGCGCGGCAAGCTCGCCGAGGAATTCCACGGTTGTCCAGCAGACGGGAAATGCGAACAGCGTAGCGAGCGACGACGCGCGATGCCATACGAAGCGGGCGAACCACATCGCAGCGCAAAACATAGCAACGTAAATCAACAAAACCGAAACGAGAATGAAGAATGGCGGCTTATAGGGGTATTGCAAGATGAAGCCCACACCGACCACGGCGGCTACTGCGCTCGCCGCCATCACCTGCCAGAGAGGCGTTTTGCCGTAGGCGAGCCACAACAGCGGCACGGGCGCAAACCAGGCCAGTGCCCATACATCAGCGAATCCTTGCGACAGATAGAACATCGCACCGCTTACCAGCGCAACCAAGATGGCGATCATGAGCTTCTCCTAGATGGTTTGAAGGAATCGAGCAGGTGGCGGGCCGCTTTGCGATAGAGCACGCGGAACTGCTTGTCATTTGAGAAGCGGTTTGCGCGATGCATCGAGACCAACCCCTGCCCGAAGGCCGTGAAAGCTAGCGCCATTTCGAGCGCGGGTGTGTCTCCCAGTTTGCCTTTAGTTTTCGCCTGATCGATGCGCACCATAATCAGCGCAACCACCGGCGAACGGCCGGCCACGAAATCGTCGGGGAACTGGCGCGCTGTAGGGGCAGGCAGGAAGAAAGCCGCGTCAAAGCGATGCGGTTCATCGAGGGCAAAGTCAAGATAAGCCTCACTCATCGCTTCCAGCCAATCCATCGGGTCCTTGGCCTTAATTGCACGCACGCGTTTCTCCCAGGCAGAGAGTCCGTCCTCGACAAGGGCACCGAGCAGAGCATCCTTGTCGGCGAAATGCCGATACATCGCCATGGGCGATAGGCCGGCGGACCGAGTCACTTTGCGGATGGTGAGTCCCGCGATCCCCTCTCGGTCGAGGACGGTCTTGGCCGCAGCAAGGATGCGGTTTTTGGTCATGTGTACAGAGTACACACATATGTGTATCTCGTACACACCCCCTGTGCTGCCTGATTTGGGAAGAGGCGTATTCGGAGCTGATTTTCAGGTCCACCTGCCGCCGCTCCCCAAGTTGAGCCTGCTCGATAGCCAAATAACGTTCGAGAAAAGCCATTCGTCAGAGAGGGAGATTTCCCATGGCAAATCTTTGTCAAGGGTGTGCGTGGTCAAACCGAAAGGAGTGAACCGATCAGATATCGAGAATCGAATTGGAGGACAAAGCCGTCAGCAGTTCAGCCCGCAGAGATTCGCAACTGCCAGTACCCGACATCGATCCATCGCCCAAACTTGAAACCTACCTCTTTGAAATGGGCGGCCTTTTCAAATCCAAACTTTTCGTGCAAAGCAATGCTGGCTGGATTCGGCAGTGCGATACCTCCGATGGCCACATGGATACTCCTCTGCTGAAGTTCGGAGATGAGCGCCTCATATAGCTGTGTTCCAATTCTGTTTCTTAAGGCACCGACGCGCAGGTAGACGGTAACTTCGACGGAGTGACGGTATGCGGGCCGTTTCTTCCATTGGCTCGCATAACAATATCCCAAGAGGTGACCATTTGCGCACCATACCAGCCAAGGGAACTTGGCGGTTGTCTCTCGAATGCGCTTCGACATCTCATCTATTTGGACCGGAGTCTCCTCGAATGTGATCGCGGTTTCCAAGACGTAGTGATTGTAGATCTCACAAATCTCTGGTGCGTCTTCGCTCGTGACTTCCCGGATCATTCCGCTCCTCGTCGAATTGATCTATCAGACCATCGTTTCGTCATCACACACTACTGCGATCAGCACTCCACACTCGCGTATTTCTGTATTCTGGCAATCTCCAGAGGTGCTTTCCTTCATCGCTGCGCCGTCTCAAACAATTAGACGGATTCTCCGACAACGAAGATGAGAGCGACTGGTTAGATAAATTGCCAGCATCTTGAAAACAGTCGATGCCCTCTTAGCCGCCGGATTGATGCGCACACCATATGGCGGTTCAGTCACCGGTCGGAATAATCCCGGCATTCTCGACCATGAGAACGACCGTTCGCTCCATGGCTCGAGTCCGATGCATGACGCCTTTCGGAACCACTATGCCCTCTCTGGGACACAGTTCCACAATTCGGCCCTCAAGATCGATTAACAGACGCCCCTCAAGGACATAGAAAAACTCATCATCATTGTCGTGTTTGTGCCAATGATATTCGCCCTCGAATACACCCAAACGCACGACAGAGTCGTTCACCTTGCAAAGAGTCTGGTTGAACCATTTGAACGTGCATGCGTCGGCAATTGCCTTCTCGTTGATAATCTCCAACGATTTGAATTGAATGTTCAGGCGAGTCTCGTATGGATACTTTTCCAAATTGCTCATTGTCATTTTCCTCATCATGTTCTACTTTCAGGCGGCGGATAGACAAGTTCCCAATCGCCATTGAGCGATGTTGTCGATTGCGATTGGACTCGCCGGGAAGGTGCGGAAATCTGTTTTCATTTTCGACTACGGGCCATTAAAAGCCATTACGAAATGGTGATCATACGCAACTCAGGATCGTGTTAGAACAATGTGCGTCGTCTTGGATGAAGGAACACGTTCCACGCAACGGTAGCCGAGCGACAGCAAATCGAGGCCGGTGAACAAAGACTCTCCAGATCCGAGCAGGACGGGCGACAGCGCTAGGTGCAATTCATCAACCAGGCCAGCCCGCAGGTAGGCTCGAATTGTAGCAACTCCGCCACCCAGCACCACATCTTTGCCTTCGGCTGCAGCCTTGGCGCGTTGCAAGCCAGCTTCAATTCCATCGGTGACGAAATGAAACGTGGTGCCGCCTTGCATAGCAAGCGACGCGCGGACATGATGCGTGAGCACAAAAACGTCGCAATGAAAGGGCGGATTGTCGCCCCACCAGCCCTTCCAGTCGTCATTGGGCCATGAGCCGCGGATAGGACCGAACATGTTCCGTCCAATGATCCAGGCTCCGATATTCTCAAAACCGCGAGCGGCGAAGTCGTCGTCAATCCCCGCTCTACCTCCCTCGTCACCGAATGCCTGCTCCGGTACATTCTGGAATCCAACTGTGCCGCGGGACTCGCGATTATGCATTTCCTGAAATGTACGCGTCTGGAAGAGCCATTCCATGACGCCGATGCCACCGACACCGAGAGGGTGATCGATACTCTGATTCGGGCCGGCGCTGTAGCCATCGACTGAAATGCCGAAGTTGTGTACCCTAACTTTCTGCATCCATAGAATCCTTGATGTGGAATGACGGGGGCGCTTTAGGAATTTGTTGCAAATTCGATGTGTTTTGGCGAATCTCAACTATTCATAGAGGAGCGCCATCTCTTCTGGACGTCAGCCACGATCTGTAATAGTGACCCCACATTTGTCGTTTCGATAGCTTGTTGTTGCTGCGAATGATCCGTCCCGCCGACATTGCATCGACCCTTGGGAATATGGCGGGGAGTCCCAAACATGTTTGTGCTCCTTTCTAGGTAAGTATCCGGCTGACCGGATGCGCGTCAAGACACACACTTGCTACTCGACAAAATTCGACAAATCTCATGAGAGCTTCGCCTCGCGACAAAAGCAGACGCTGCCATTCGTTAAGCCGCCAAATAATATGCAAAATGTCGAGGTTGGCTCACCTTCGATCATCGTTCTCGACTCTGTGTGCTCTGCCTGCTCATTTCCAGAAGAGATACCTTCCAGCGCTGTCATTCCAACGAGTTCGCTGAACAAGACCCGGATTTCGTTCTCATCGTCGAATGTCAAACGGTTGAGTTTCGCCGTGATCGCCGTCGCTCGTGTGACGCTTGTCACCATGGCCGCTGATTCCGGCGTTCTCCTGGGAATTAGCTTCGTCCGATCATCATTCATCATTCGTATTGTCTCCGGTTACAGTTGACGGTGTGTTGCGGGACACGGACGCCGCACCGAGATGCCCGATTGCAAGCGGGCCGGAACCGTCAATTCACAACGACTCTTTTGGAGTTTGACTTGTAGGTAAGTTCCGAATATACAATTTGGTCATCTGGTGATCGGGAAGCCGGCGAAAATCCGGCACTGCCCCGCAACTGTAAACGCGGAGAAATCGAGAAGATAACGCCACTGGGTTGACGCCCGCAAGGGCTGGGTTTTTTGCGAATCGCCCGGGAAGGTATCTCGAATTCGAAGATGCGTGAGTCAGGAGACCGGCCGGATGCCAATCTGGGCTTGATCCAGTTTCGATGGGAGAGCTGGAGAGCATTCCCCTGCCGGTTAAAGCACCGGCGATGAGAAGGCTGCCTACTATTGATCCCGCTGTCGCTGCGGAGTATTGCTCCGCGGGCAGAGGTATTTTATGCAGGAGACGGACCGCAAAACGGTCACGCTCGTGCTCGGTGGCGTTCGCAGCGGCAAAAGCCGCTGTGCGCAGCAACTCGCTGCGAAGGCTGCGCGCGTCGCGTATGTAGCGACAGCGCAACCGGTCGATGAGGAGATGGCAGAGAAGATCCGCCGCCATCGCGAGGAGCGTCCGAGCCACTGGCACACATTTGAAGAGCCGCTAGAACTCGGACGAGTGATTGCCGAGCACACAGCGGCGTTCGAAGTGGTGCTGGTCGATTGCCTCACGGTTTTTACAGCGAACCTTCTGGCAGCAGCAGATGCCGGGCCACTAGACATAGCTCGACGCATCGAGAATTTTCTGGAAGCGCTGCGTACTTCACCTGTCTCGTTGGTGCTGATATCAAACGAGGTCGGCAGCGGCGTCGTGCCGCCCTACCCGGCAGGACGCAGGTTTCGAGACGCTCTGGGTGAACTGAACCAGCGCGTCGCCGCGATTTCCGACAACGTCGTGCTCCTGGTTGCTGGCCTTCCACTGGTACTTAAGGGCACGATCGCAGCGCAGCCATGTTCGCATATCCCGGCAGCGGAGATGAATAAGGAGGTTGCGCTATGACGGTCCCTCAGACACCGACGCTTAACGAGGTCATCGGGGAGATTGAGCCTTGTGATCTGCGCTATTTAGCGGCAGCGAGTAGGCAGCTCGATTCCCTGACCAAACCAATCGGGAGTCTTGGGCGACTGGAGGAGATTGCGGCGCAAATGTTCTCGATCTTCGAGGGTGAGATTCCTACGCCACTACACCGCACTGCCTACGTGTTTGCCGCAGACCATGGCGTCACCAATGAGGGAGTCAGTGCCTACCCGCGCGAGGTGACGGCTCAAATGGTGCGGAATTTCCTGAGCGGAGGAGCTGCGATCAACGTCCTGGCACGGCTGCATCAAGTTGACCTGCGGATTATCGATGTTGGTGTCGATGCGCAGTTCGAAGATGCCTCCGGCCTGATCCAAATGAAAGTGTGTCGGGGCAGCCGCAATCTAAAGCATGAAGCCGCGATGTCTCACGAAGAACTGTCAGCGGCTCTCGAAGCCGGTATTCGCTTGGCTCACGCATCGAAAGCCAGAGGTGAGCACCTTGTAGCTGTCGGGGAAATGGGCATAGGCAATACGACAGCAGCCAGCGCGGTGTCAGCGATGCTGACACGCCGTCCCGTCGCCGAGGTGACAGGACGTGGCACGGGTCTCGACACCGAAGGCAGAGATCGGAAAATCAACGTGATTCGGCGTTCGCTGCGACTCCACTTTGGCAGTGAAAAGATCGCAGAGCCTCTCGAAGTGCTGCGATGCGTAGGAGGTCTTGAACTTGCCGCGATTACAGGGTTCGTGCTTGCTGGGGCGGCGAACCGAATGGCAATGGTTTGCGATGGATTTATATCGACCGCGGCTGCTGCGGTGGCCTGCGCCATCGCACCAAACGTAAAAGACTATCTATTCGCGGGGCACTGCTCGGAGGAACCGGGCCACCGTTTCCTGCTGAGTTTTATGGGAATCAGTCCAATCTTGAGGCTGGGGATGCGCCTCGGTGAAGGAACCGGAGCCATACTCGCCATGCCTGTCATCGAGTCGGCGGTTCGCCTTTTCAATGAAATGGCGACGTTTTCTTCTGCCGGAGTAAGTGGCCGGAGTAAAGCATGAGAGTCTCTTCCGTTGCTGAACAAATCGCGACCGCGTTTCAGTTTTTGACTCGGGTGCCACTTCCCGCATTCACCTGGTCGCCGGATGGCCTGTCTCGCTCTGCGAAGTTCTTCCCGCTGGTGGGATTGGCAATTGGGGCGGCGGTGGCAACATTGCACGTTTGGTTTACGCCTCATTTTCCGGCGGTTATTGTTGCGATGCTGATCGTCCTCTTCACCGTGCTGGTAACTGGTGGCCTCCACGAAGATGGTCTTGCCGATGTGGCCGACGCCTTTGGTGGGGGGCGCAATCGGGACCACATCCTCGCCATTCTGAAAGACAGTCGCATCGGAAGCTACGGCGCGATTGCACTGACGTTTTCCATCGCGTCTCGAATCCTGCTGCTTGCCGCTATTCCTGAGAACCAGTTTGCCCGTTATGTTATCTCCGCCCAGGTGCTGTGTCGGTGGACGATTCTCCCGCTTGGATTCATGCTTCCAGCCGCACGCAAACAGGAGGGACAAGGCGCTCGCCTGGCCAAAGAGATTTCATGCATATCCCTCACAGCGGGAACGCTCATCTCGTTTAGCATAGTGATCTTTCTTTTGCGGATGGATGCGGTGGGACCACTCCTTACGGTCCTGCTCGTCACGCTGTTCAGCGGATTTTATTATCGCTGGCGCATGGGAGGCATCACCGGTGATTGCTTCGGGACGACGATTCAGCTCGCAGAAATCGCGGCTTATATTTGCGGGGCGTGGCGCCGATGAGAGAGATGGTTCTCATTCGCCACGCGGAAACCGCAATGGCCGGGAGGCTCTGCGGCCACTCCGATCCGGAGCTCAATGCCGCCGGCGAGATGCAGTTGGCTCGCATCGTCGAGCAAGTTCTTCCGCTCGGAATCGATCGCATTGTTTCAAGCGATCTGCGCCGTGCTTCTCGAACAGCACAGGCAATCGGCCAGCGGATCGGAGTAGACCCCGAGTTTCGACAACGGCTGCGCGAAATTCACTTCGGGTTGTGGGAAGGGATGAGCTGGAACGAAATCACAGAGCGCTTCCCACGCGAAGCCCAGGCATGGATCGCGGAATTTCCCAGCAATGCGCCGCAGGGAGAGCCTTATGCGGAGTTATGCGCGAGGGTAGAAATGGAGTTTAACCCCCTCCTGCACACCAGCGCCGACGGAGTGGCCGCCGTTGTCACTCATAGAGGCCCCATGAGGTACGCACTCACCAAGTTCTTCGGCCGTAGTGAACAGGAGGCATTCGAGCAGACTGCTGCTTATGGCGCGGTCATTGTTGTTGCCAGTGGGCCGACCCAGCAGGAGGCCAGGCCATGAAGCCTGAAGCATTGTGGATTTACGAACTTGCGGCGTGGGGCTTTGATTCTGAAGCCGATCGCACTCTACTGGACGCTGGCACTGTTCGAAGCGCCGTCCGGATGGCTGAGGCATTTCTGCGCGAACGTGCGCCGTACAGGCCCGCATCTCCCTTTCCGCGTCAGGAAGATTCGCGTCTTCAGAAGCTCCTCTCAAACAGGGCAGAGGGCGTTGCTCGCAGCGGGGAATTCGACGGACTTGATTGGAAACTGGCTACGGTCGATCTTAAAAGGCTTCTAGCGTTTCAGCGCCGGCTCGGCTTCGATGAAAAACAACCGACTGCGGTTCCTGATCCGGAAGACGTTGAGGCGCTTCTTGATCTGACGATTCCTCGTCTGTCTCTGCGTCTTCGCTCCTACAGTCCCTATCTCGAAGTCGCCCTCTATCGTGGCCGCTGGTTCCTTCGCGACGGGTATCACCGTTCTTATGGCTTGCTGCGGCGTGGTATCAATTGCGTTCCGGCGGTCGTGCTCCACGCTCGCACCATCGGAGAACTGGGTGCCGTAGGGCACAAGTTCTTTTCCGAGGACATCCTGTTTTCCGCTCGCCCGCCGATAGTTTCTGACTTTGGGAATGAGGCGCTGACCGTTCGTTATTTGCGCCAAGAATTATCCAGTTTGGAATCAATTCCCGCCTCGTCTGTGGGTAGCGCGGGGGAACGAAATGATGGAGAGTATGGTGACGCGAATGTTGAGTTGCTATTCGGAAATTGAGAGGGCTGCCGTTTATCGCGTGATCCGGGAGCGACGCGATGTGCGTACTGGCTACCTTCGCAAGCCCCTGGACGATACGACGCTCATACGGCTTCTCGGCGCAGCACATTCCGCCCCATCAGTGGGGCTCATGCAGCCCTGGCGGTTTATAGTCGTGCGCAATACCGAACTTCGCACAGCGGTGTATGACAACTTCCTGCGGGCAAACACGGAAGCTGCGGCTTCCTATTCGGGCGATCGTCGTGCGGCATATGGACGTCTTAGGTTGGAGGGATTGCTGGAAGCCCCGCAGCATCTTTGCGTGGTGTGCGATACAACTAGCGAGCGTGGTTTCAGGTTGGGTCGGAATTCCATGCCCGAAACCGCTACATATTCGGTTGTCTGTGCAGTTCAAAATCTCTGGCTCGCGGCCCGAAGCGAAGGCATCGGTGTCGGATGGGTCAGCATCATTGATCCGTTTGCCCTGAAGGAACTTCTTCAGATTCCACCTCACGTGGAACTGGTTGCATACCTTTGCCTCGGTTACGTCGAAAGCTTCTCATATCTTCCGGATCTTGTGCGGGAGGGATGGGAGCGGCGCGAAGAGCTCGCCTCTTTGGTAAACGCCGACTATTACGACAGGCCGTACTCGTTTGCCGGGGCCCAGCAATGACAATGCGAGCAGATGTATCTGCAAGTGCATTCGATTGCAACAGAATCATGGGCCTCTTGATTCTCTGGCTCAAGCCGCTCGAGTGACAGAAAGGACCGAATGGAAAGGAGTTCGATACTTGCAGCGTCGTATGCTCTTGACTGGCTCACCGGAGATCCTGAGTGGATGCCTCATCCTGTTCGCGGTATGGGTTGGCTCATCGCTACTGGCGAGCGAGTGCTGCTAAATCTTCGCTCCGGTAAGTGTTGGCAATTTTCCGCAGGCGGACTGCTCGCTGTGGCTGTGCCTTTGACGTCAGCGCTGATGGCGAGGCGCGCGGTCGGCATAGTCTACGAACGAAACCGCGTTTTCGGATCAATCTTCGAAATTTGGCTAGGTTCCACCTGTCTTGCCACCCGCAGCCTTCTGGATGAAGCGGCACATGTAATCCGTGCCCTGGATGCCAGCGATCTCGTGCTGGCGCGCTGTCGGCTCGCGCGCATTGTGGGCCGTGATACCACTTCTCTGGACGAGCAGGAGATTTGCCGCGCAATCATCGAAACACTGGCAGAAAGCCTTTCGGACGGCATCATTGCACCGCTGTTTTATCTTGCTTTGGGCGGCATTCCGGTCGCCATTGCCTACAAAGCTGTCAACACCCTCGATTCGATGATTGGCCATCGCGATGCGAAATATCTTCGCTTCGGGCGCGTAGCGGCACGTCTCGATGATGTGGCGAATTGGATTCCCGCGCGGATGACGGCAATCCTGATTTGCTTTGCATCTGCAGCCGCATCCGATCGAGCCTCAGGTATCCGGGCTAGCCGGATCTGGTTGCGGGATGGTTCGCATCATGCGAGCCCGAACGCCGGCCAGGCGGAAAGCGCGATGGCCGGGGCACTTGCGGTAAGACTCGGCGGTACGAACTTCTACGACGGCGCGCGCGTGGTGTCGCCGCTCCTTGGTGTTGAGTTCCACGAAGCGCATCGCTTGGCGGCTCGCCGCGCTTTGAGAGTTGTGGCTGCGGCTTCGGTACTTGGGGCTGTCGCAGCCTGGTTGCTCACGAGGAGAAGACGACGTGGCAGATGACTTCATCCCCTTACATGGCGGGCAACTCCGCGGAATAGCCGAGTGGTTTCACATTCCGGAGGAATCACTGCGCGATTTTAGCGCCAGCATCAACCCCATTCCGCTTGGCAACGGCATAGTGGACGCCCTCTGTGAATTGCTCCGGAACCGAAAGCTTATCGCTCAATACCCCGATCCGGAATACCCCGATCTCAAACAGGCCATCTCTCAATACGCGGGCGTAAATCCCAGCTCAATCTGCATTGCTAATGGTGTTATGCCGCTGCTCGATGCCACCTTTCGGGCGTTCGGCCTGCGCACGTGCCTCGTTCTGGTGCCGGCATTTGGTGAGTACCAGCGGATTCTCAGGGCCTGCGGGATCGAGCATAGAACACTCCTGCTGCGAGAAAGGGAAAACTTTTTGCTGGATCCAGATGCCGTTCTGAGAGAGGTCGCATGCTATGGCGCTGACAGTGTTCTACTCGCCAATCCTCATAGCCCGTCGGGTTGCCTGACGCCACCTGGTGTTCTCGCGCACCTGCAATCGGCTCTGTTGCCTCTTGGCGTGACGATGATCCTCGACGAAGCTTTCATCGACTATTCTCCGGAATTCAGCCTCTCGGGGCTGGCCGCGAGGGTGGACGGCTTGGTTGTCCTTCGCTCCCTTACCAAGTTCTTTGCGATGCCTGGCCTCCGTGTTGCCTATTCTGTAGCCCGTCCAGAAAACAGGGAGAGGATCAAATCGATATTGCCCCTATGGCCGGTCGATTCACTGGCTGCTTCAGCCGCCTGCATGGCCCTGCTCGACATCGCTCTCACCTCGAAGACCCGCGACCTCAACGCCTATGAACGCAAATGGCTGAGCAAACAGATCGTCGCACTCGGGTTGCAAGTGTTTCCGGGCCGCGCGAACTATCTTCTTGTTAAGCTGCCGGACGGTAAAGATGGGTTCGCAATTTGGTCTGCACTGATCGTCGAGCGCTTAGTTGTGGTCCGAAACTGTGCAACCTTTGAAGGTTTGAGCAAACAATATCTCCGGGTCGCAGTGGGAGACCACTGTGCAAATCAGGTTTTGATCAGTGCCTTGGCCCACGTGCTCTGATCTTCGCAAGAGCACCTAATGCATGAATCGTCTCACCGATTCTTTCCGGCATTCAACTAGGAACGGCTGGTTCGAGTCGATTAGAGCAAGATCCGAAGATCAGATGAAATCACTAATGAGGAACCAATTTATGAATGGATCACAAAGTACCCGCGATGGGGCCTGCATGATACTTGACCCCCAGCCGGCCAAGCTTTCAGCCGACCGTCGCTGGTTGGACGTAGATCTTGGCGTTCCCCATTCGACGGTCGGTTGGACGTTGATCGGAGGCGGACGGCGCGAAGCCCGATGCGTTTTCTGGCATCAGGTCAGCGATGCGGACATGCGGCCAGATGTTGATCCGAGGCTCTTTTTTGAGGAGCGACGTAAGCAGTGGGCGACAGACACACAGGGTGTAGGGTTTTTGACCGGCTGTTCTTTGACTGAGTTCGTCGAAAGACGGCGTGGACGGGGCTGGCTGTCAGCCAGGTGCATTACCACGGTAGGATTGAGAAATGCGCTCAGGATAGGTGACCCAACGCGCACCGCTGCCTATACCCCTGGCACCATCAATATTTTCTTGCAGATATCTCGGCCACTCAGCGAGTGCGCTTCGCTGGAGGCGCTGTCCCTCGTAGCGGAGGCACGAACATCGGCTGTACTCGACGGACACGTCCCAAGCAATATCGGAAACGGAATCGCTACAGGCACAGGAACGGATTGTATTGTTGTAGCTTCGCCTCTGCCCTCGCTCGATGATCCCGAACTCGTTTATGCCGGCAAGCACACTGAACTCGGCCATCTGATTGGCTCGTGCGTTTACGATGCGGTGAGTCAAGGCGTCCGGCGTTCGAAAACCTAGAACCTCACATACCGGCGTGGATTGGTTGCGCTCTCGACAGGTTCTCTCCTGAAATGGGATGTTTTCGCACCGCCCTCAGGATCAGAATAGAAAAGCGGTGTTTCCCTCGCGAATGCCTTGGCATCGTTTAGCTTGGGTCCACAGCTCTTATGACAGATGGAGACGGCGCATCAGGCACCTGCGCTGACGTCTGCTGGGCGGCGCAGGCCAGGGCCTATACGCCGAATGCGCCAGCAAGTACAACGGGCATCATGTTCATTAGGCGTCCACAATGGAGAATTGTTTTGTTTGGAAATAACTGCATCGGAACCCGCGGAGAGCCGAGGCATGGTTGATTGACTACCGCCTGCGATAGTAGCTCCGAGAACGACCATTTGGTCCGGTGACGGTCGTTCTGTTTCCGTAGAAGCCATGTGTTGTGCTTTTGGTGACCGATCGTCCATTTACCCCTGTATGGGTATCCGAGCTAACAAGACGGCCATTTCCATCCCGGCTTGCCGTGAAGTCATTCGTTCGTGTCTCGCCGTTGGGCATCGTGACGGTCCGGTCGTTCGTATACTGCCCATTCTGCAATGTCCGCGTGTCAGTGACATTGTCGCCGCGACGATTCGTGTAGGTAGTCGTTTGTTGCGCTGAAGCAGTTCCTAGTGCAGCAAGTGCCATCAGCAGTGTGAGAGCCGTCTTCTTCGTTGTAGGATTCATCACAGTTTCTCCTTCTTGCCTCGTATTTCCCTTTCGTAGACCCTCGACGCACTGAAAAAGTCGTCGTCAAACAGAGTCGAGCGACAATTTTCGACAAATCGCATTGGCCGCGGAGTTGGGCCATCGCAAGGAATCCCAAGTGATAGCCCCCGGCGCTTCGCGCCGGCAGATCGGAAGCCAAAATCTGAATGCCCATCTCGCATGCTTCTGGGCGGGCCGGCTAGCCGCTCCTGGACTACGCTTCTAGTTGAGCGCGCACCTCGCCGGCGGCTTAGCACATGTTCAAGAGCTGATTGGGCATCGTCGAGGAGTGCGGCTCATGCTGCACTCCTCGATGAAGTATGCCGTCGGTTCGGCGCATGTTCACTTGCGAAAGGACAGCCCTCTATCCGCCGGCTCACCCGGACGTCCCGCCATGATCCGCGCCTGATTGGGTGACACAACATTGGAAGAGTTCTGAAGCTCGAACGCACCAGTGGAGACCTGATTGGTGTCGGTTTCCAGAAAGACGACAGTCGAATTGTCCACGACATAGAACGCCATGTTGAGCGCGCCGATCACCGAATTGTCGTTTGTCTGGAGGTCAGGAAATGAGAGGGTGCCGCGACCGTTAGAAGCCACCGAGAATGTTCCGCTGCCGAGACTGGCGTCTGATACCAAGAAGCCGGAATTGTTCACATCATAGAGTCCGTTCATCGAGCCGCTGTTCGCAGCAAATTCGGCGACCATATCAGCCTCCCCATTACTGTTCACACCCGACAGATTCAAACCGTATCCCTGCGAAGAAGCCAGCGACGTCGCTGTCTGAATGTAGATATTTCCAGAAGAGACTCCGAGGCTGGAACCCGCACCGTTGTCGATTTCAAGCAGCATCACGCCGCCGCTGAAGGGATAGGCGGCAAAGGTGTAATTGCCGGCACTAACGGTATAGTTTGGAAACGATCCGTTGTAGATGCCATTGAGGGTCAGCACCGTGCGTGGACCGTTGGAGATGAAGGTGCCCGTGACGTTGGGAGCATTGGCGACATCGCCCTCGTCATTCACATCCTCCAAGCCACTTGTGATATTGCCGGAGCCGTCAGAGGTCAGCAATCCGCCGGCCGCAAACGGGCCCTGCGCGGAGTCTTCGCCGCCGAGCGTATAAACGAGCGGGCCGGAGGGAAAGGCGGTTTGTCCAGTAGAAACAAACGCGTCACCTTCCAGATATGACACTGAATCGGTCTCGATCAGCTTCAGGTGAGTGCTGTCAATGGGCCAGACATCGAACTTCAACGCGCCGAATGAACCAGCATTACTGGTTAGCTGAGCAGTTCCAGGTAGTCCTGTCACGAGAGTGCCTTGGAGGTTCAGCGCCTGCAGATTGGAAGAATTCCCATTATCATTGAAATCTTCGATTCCGGTCGTCACATTGCCATTTGCATCAAGCGTGACGGACCCAGTTGCCGACAGCGAGTCAACGGTGCTCCCATCGACGCCGTACAAACCAAAAGCATAAGACCCTTGTAACGCGCTCTGGGAAACGCTGGCCAGCTGAGGATCGATCGTGCCGCTGCCGCTGCCAGCACCATCGAAGCGTGTGATCAGACCATGTGATCCAGACGCCAGAACGAAATCGAGACCAAACTGCACCTGCGATCCATTGACGGAAAATGCAATATTGCCACTGCCTCTTCCGTCGGCGGTTATGTTATAGGTACCTGTTACGGGCACATGAGTAAGGACATTCGAGGTTTGAAAGGACTCACCGAGAGATGGATCGTCGATGTCCACTGTGCCGCCCGTGAACGTACCACTCCCGTTTGCCGTCAGTGAGCCAACAACAGCAAAGAAGCTGCCATTCCCGTAACCCACATCGTAACCGGAGAACGAGAAAATATAGGCGCCATTCAGGTTGCTATTGCTGAAAGAGCCGCTTGGCGGTGGACTCGCTAGATTCGTTGAGCCTCCGCAACCCGCGAGCGCTGTGAGTCCGATCGAGGCAAATAAAAGAAGTACGCTATTGCGCAAAGACATAATGATTCTCCTCCAAAGCCGCAAGACTTACCTGCTGTTTCCATAGGCACTTGCCGTATCAACAGGCCTGCATTGGCGGCGGATAATTGAATTTGCGGCCCCTGCGTGTGAGGAACCGTTTCAAAAGATGCTGATGCTCAGTCATGCCTGAAACGAGAAGACGCGACGACTACTCAAACGCATGCAGACGTAGGCATGTTGCTCACAATTTGTCGTCTTTTGTAAGGGAAGCAATGATGAAGCAAATCAACCTGCAGCCTGACAAAAGTCGACACACTCTGTGCCATCCATCACATGGACAAAGCGTCCAAACAGGCGTTCCGCATCTCAGCTGCCGAGGCAGATTTCGCACGCGATCCCACAAATGACCACAATTAAGTGCGACACGGTCAACTCGAAAGCCTTTCCACTAGAACTTCTGTGGCGCGCCGTTCGTCTTGCCAGTGGGAAGCGAGGACATCGGGAACGATGATTCGGTTGTTACAACTTGCCAGCGCGTTGACCATAGCGATGCTGGCATCCGTCGGTTTCACCGTACCGGAGCAGACAATGCCGTCCCGAGTTCATCTTGCAGAGAAAGCCGCGATCTATGCGCTGCCCCTAGTCATTATGGATCTCACGCGCGAGCAGTTTTTTGCTAATCCCGTCGCAGCGGATGCGACACCGAACCGCTTCTATCACATACCTGTTCCCGGGAACGCACGGTTCCAGCCCGTGGTTCGTCCAAACGTGGATACAATTTATTCCTCGGCGTGGTTGGATCTGAACACCGAACCCGTCGTGCTGACGGTGCCATCCAGTCATGGCCGATACTTCATGATCCAGTGCATGGATGCTTGGACGAACGTGATCGCCGATCCAGGCCTCCGTACCCTCGGCAACAAGAGCGCTCGATTTGTACTGACAGGTCCAGACTGGCGCGGCCCCTTGCCTGCAGGCATAAAGGAGATTCACTCCCCAACCAGCATGGTATGGGTACTGGCCCGGGTCTATTATCGCGATCGATTGGATCTGCCTGCAGCTCGGGCGTATCAGCTGCAACTGGATATACGCCCATTGAATCGGTTGAACGACGAGGGTTTTCACCCTGCGGGACCACGCTATACCAGAACAGGCGCAAGCAGTCCCGCGATGCTCGATAAGCTGAAACATCTCGGTTCGGAAGCGTTTTTTGAGCGGTTCCTGAAGCTGACCGTCCGAAACCCTCCGACACCCCAGGATCAACCATTCGTCCGAGAGGTTCTTGATCCACTCAATCTCAGAACGGGCGAGCCTCCGGCGCAGCATGAAATAGACGCTTCTGATCGTCTGGCTCTGTCTCAAGGTTTTGAAGCGATGATGGATTTGCTGTCATCCTCAACTTTGAGTGACCTACAGTCGGCTCGCACACCAACTGGCTGGTCGGGCCTGAACGAAAAAGCAGCACAGGGGGAGTACGGGACGAACTATTGGCGCCGAGCTGTTGTCGCCGTGTTTGGACTTGGTGCGAATCTCCGGGCAGATGCGATGTATCTCAATGCAACCGTCGACGGAAACGGAGATCATCTGGACGGAGGAAAGCGATACCGCTTGACGTTTGCACCAGGTAAGACGCCCCCGGTGCATGGCTTCTGGTCCGTGACCCTCTACGACGACAGAGGCTACCTCGTCGCTAATTCGACGCATCGCTATGCGATAGGCTCCGGTAGTCATCTCTCTTATGAACCGGACGGCTCCTTAACGATTTTTTTGGAGCCAGAGAGCCCCGGATTCAGCCACTCCGCCAACTGGATTCCGACACCGAGCGGGCGTGCCTTTCAGCTCTCGCTGCGCGCGTATTGGCCCAAGGACGAATTGCTGGAGGGAAAATGGATGCCTCCCGCTGTGGTTCCAATCGACCGGAAATAGTACACGCTTTGTGCTTGCCGCGGGTGGCTCCGAAGCGGATGCGACAGGAGTACACTGCACAAAATAAGCAAGTCAGTTGCTGTCGAATCCGACATCAGACCATCCGCCGAATACTTCTCGGCACAGATGATGCTACGCCGACTGACTCTTTGAAACCTGCGATCGGTCACACTTATCGGTCTCATTCGATCGAACCGCGTGGAGCATCACTGAACGACTAGCTTCGCAAAGCCAGAGCTCGTGGTCGAAAGCGACAACTTCTTAGAAGGAGCATCTACAGTAGTGAAACTTGGATACTCAGCGCCGTCAGCCAAAGTTGTGAATTGCATAGAGGCGGTCAGAGTATTCTTTGGCTTATCAAAGTAGGTTTTTATTGACACGCTGTTGAGTTGCCCCATAGTTGGGTCGACGATCAGCTTCACTTCATCACCCCTCTTTATGTAATTACTGATGACTACCACCATTTGACTCGAACTTGTCCGATCTACGCTGACCTGTCCCGAAGTAATAGCCTTCTTCAGCTCGCTCCGGTCGAGTGGCAAATACATCTGAGTTAATGCGCGCGCTTGCTCCAAGCTCTCTTGGGTGGCCTTTTTCTCTTTCTCCATCCTGGCCCGTCGGATCAGACCACCGCGAAGTGGAGCACCGAGATCTCGCTCTTCAGCTCCTGCCCCTCCCGTGCCTAGAGGCGTTCGTTGGACCTTCCCATCCGGCGCATATCTGCACATCGACTGTTTCGGCGGACGTGAGTGTCCGTCAACCGTGACGGTTGTGGTTTCGATCCATTCGTATTGGTGCGGCCTTTTCGCCCTCTCGGCGAAGATCTGCTGTAGGATTTGGACTTTCTGTTGTTGAGGTGTGGCTTGTTGCGCTACTCCGAATTGCGAGGTTAGGAATGCGAAGATGGCCATTGTGGCAGCCGCACATAGCCTTAAACCTGTAGTAGACCCTCATTTTTCCTCTTTTCCGTAATGTCTCGACTTTGCCTGTACCACTCCTTGGCACAGTCATCGTCATCAGTTGGAATCGCGATCTCATGCACGTACCGAAATAATAGGAACGGTGTGACCCGCTATTGGATGAATGCGGCCACAGGGCAAAGGTTTCTGTAGTGCCACTTCGGCACGACAAAATTCGACAAATCTCGAACGGCATTCGAAAAGGGGAACGGTCTGTGCAAGTGACGTCACTGTTCCGTCCAGGAGTTTGCGTGAATGGACTGGGGTGCTTCCTTTCTCGCCCGTGCCCTCTTGCTCGCGCCCTGATCTCTTGCATTGTTTTGCGATAACAGGATGATCTAACCGAAAGGCTCTTTTACGGAGACTCGTCAGAATTGAACGCTGGAAAGCCATGAGAATCTCATTGTCAATTGTGATCTTCGCCATCGCGACCAGCCTGTGCGCCCAAGATTCCTCAACAATCTCGGTGAACGTAAATGTCGTGACACTGCTGGCCACGGTTCACGATCGCAGTGGCCGAATTGTCAGCAATCTGACGCCAGATGATTTCCTGTTGGAAGAGGACGGCAAGCCACAGAAGATCCGTTATTTCTCGCGCGAGTCGGATTTGCCACTTACGATTGGGTTATTGATTGATACGAGCCGTAGTCAATGGGGCGTTCTATCCGCGGAAAGTCAGGCAAGCAACGTGTTCCTCCGCCAGGTTCTGCGGGAGGGTAAAGACAAGGCATTCGTAGGACATTTCGACACGCGAGTGGAGGTATTGCAAACCTTAACATCATCGCGCAGCGATCTCTCAGCGGCGCTGGGGCAACTGTCGGTTCCAGACGAGCTTGGCACGCTGATTTACAGTGCAATCTGGCAATGCTCAAACAGCGAGATGAGTGGTCAACTGGGGCGCAAGGCACTCATCCTACTGACGGACGGCGTGGCATATAAGGACCCCGTTTCAATGGATATTGCAATTGACGCTGCGCAGCGAGCCAATATGATTCTCTATTCCATTCGCTATTCCGACCCGATTCGTGTTCTCCGTCCCGTCAGAGCGGCGATCTTGGAAGGGATGAAAGAACGCGGTAAAGAAGCACTGGAAAGAACGGCTAAAGAGACCGGTGGGGGTTCCTACGAGGTGAAAAACAAGCAGCCCATCGAGGCGATCTACTCCCAGATCGAAGAGACGCTGCGTAACCAATACAGCATCGGGTACATTCCACCGAGGCAGGCGCCCGACGGGAAATATCACAAAATTAAGCTCATTCCTAAAAACCACAACCTCGTGGTTGTCACGCGAGCTGGATACTACTCAAAATGATCTAGTGTGGTGCATCAATGCAGATTGCGATTATGAAGAGCCGAGCATGCGCGCTTGACGCAAGGCCTGTACGTTTCTGCTGATTGGCCAAATGCGGAGAGCTTTGCGAGGAATCTTCTGGCAAAGGCCCCGTAAAGAAATCGAAGCATTATTGATGATCTCAGTAAACGAATGGACGGAAGAAGAGCGAGCGGATAAGATCACCGAGTTCTAACGGGCCTTGGCCCTTGGCCATGAGGCAGTGCCGAGAATACGAGTGGTGGCATTGTCCCGCGCAGGGACGCGGCGCAATCTCATTGGGAACCGCAGATGTGACCTGGAGACCTGGAGCGCAGTGACTACCTACGCAGAAGGCGAACAAACTGGTTCAATCGCCACGGAATGGCCGAGCGGTTCCCTCGATGTTGCAACTGCAAAAATTCTTCTCAAATGTCACTCGGGAACGGTGCTATAGTCGCCCGCCCATAGCGTCCGCTTCTGATTCAGTGTCATCACTGACCGAAAAACTCCCGCAGTTTTTCGGTGAGTGATTTGATGTCGTTTGTCTGACATTCCCAAACTACAAGTACCTGCCAGCCCTCCGCCTTCAGTTGAGCGCAATGTGCAGCATCTCTCTCTTTGTTTCTGAGAAGCTTGGGTTCCCAATATTCAATTCGAGAAGATGGGATCCGTCCTTCACGACACGCTGAATGTTGATGCCAAAAACAACCATGCACAAAAATAACTTTGCGGCGGCTTTGAAATACGATGTCAGGGCGTCCGGGGAGGTTATGGCTGTGCAATCGGTATCTGTACCCGAGCGCGTATAGCAAACGGCGGAGAATTAGCTCCGGAGCTGTGTTTTTACTCCGGATATTGCGCATGTTGCTGCTGCGTCGTTCTGATGAAATCTTATCCATTCTCAACTCGTGGGTTCGAGACCGCCCTAATAAGGGCGCCGCAGAACCTCGAAAATCGACTTGCACTCGATTCTTTGTGCGCCTAAGGCAGTTGCTTGAGCATAAGCTGCCGCGAGCGACGGATAGAGGTTGTTCGGATCTGTATTCCACAGTGGGTGAACAATGATCTCAAAAGTGTTGCCCCGCCGGCCTGCGGGCACACCTGCAAGCTGAATGAACTGCCATTGTGGCTGAGCGACGAAGTAGGCAGCAGGAGCGATTGTCGCCAGTTGTTGCCAATATGAAGCTGTGAAGTCGATTGGTGCAACTGGGTCAAGCGCGAGACGCGCTAGATCAAGCGCCAAGCGCCAGTCAAGAATGTTGTGAAATGCGAGATTGCTGAAGTCTCTCAAGCAATCTGGGCACGAAGTCTGGCAGCTAGCGGAGTGCGCCGGGGACACCAACGGTCCATAGAAGCTTGTATCACCTTGACCAACGAGAAACTGCAAGAGAGCCTGCGCTTCGGCTAATGTGCCAAGGTGAGAGCTATAGCCCGCGCCGTTTTCAAGACTGTCCGAGATGAAGATTTCTCCCCTGACTTGTGCATTGTCCTGAATGACACGGAGACCCACCTTGAGTTCTCGCTCGTCTATATCAAGTCTGTCTGACGCAGCCCGGCGCATCATGAAACCGAGGGAATAGAGGGCCGCGCGCCCGTTCAGGTTGAGCGGAGAATTGATAATTCCAGCCGGCCAGTTCCGTATGCCGATCACGAGCACGTCGGTTGGCTTGATGGAAGCGAGCGCCCGCCTATCCTGCCCGGCCGCGGTATTGATCTGCACGTTGTTGATGCCTATTTGCGTGAGCGCGTCCTGTGTCACCCACGTTTCACCCTGGTTAAGCTTAATGAAATCAAAGCAGCGCCCGGCATTGTCGTTGACCACGAAGATTGTCTCTTGACCGGACCAGATGCCGAAGTTCGCTTGCGTAGTAAGAGGCTGAAGAGTGGCTCCCATCTTCGGCCGTGAGGCACGCGGTGTCCATTCAAAGACGCCGTCAAAGTCTGACTCACGGCCAAACCATGTTCTAAATCCGAGCGGTTGCGACAATTGAACGACTTCGTATCCGGGCGTCTGTAGTGAGGTTGCGCCGCAAACCGGACAGGCGGCCGCAGGCCCAGGCTGAACGTCCACGGCCTGACACCTCCGGCAGAACCCGATTGGCCTGGGCGGCCCTAGCGGGTTCGGCTGTTCCAATACCATGTTTCCTTGTGGTCTGAAGTCGACCACGCCGATAGACGTATGAATGAGGCCATCCTTGACGGTTTCTGCACCTGGCGCAAACTGGCTGATTGCCAGGTCAAGGTCCCGATCAACGACGCCTTCTTCGGGCGGCCAATCATAGGCAGCGATTGGGCGCTGATGGAAAAGGAAGCGCACGCGCGTCGGAAATCCGAACATTGGCAAAAGGCCCACATTAGCGAGCCGTTCGCTCAACGAATCTTGGACGAGCATGGGATTGTTGGCGGCAGCGGTTACATCCCCGATGAGTTGTTGGTTAACAAAGTCGATGAGATTTTGGCGTTGGGCAGCCAAATTCGGATGCGTATAGGCAAGCAGAACATCAACGGTCGAGCTGAGGGCGTTCTGGTTTGCCTGAATCCATGCCGAGACGATTTGCTCGACAGTCATGCCTGGAGGTCCTGCCGGATGTGGCATGCCCCATTCAACGGCGCGGCCGAATTCGCCATGCACGCTGTCGCTTGCGCCAGCAAAGAGGCCCAATGCCTGGAAAGCCTGCCTTAAAATCTCTTTTGTCAGAACGCGCCGCACGATAGCGAGCCTCTCGACGTCCACATATGGCTGCGGCGGAGGATCGGCCGTGATGCGGCCAGGACGCTGGAAGTAATAGTCGTCATGGCTACGGCCGCGGCAAAGAGTTAGCGCGAGTGACAGGCCTGCACCACGCCGGCCTGCGCGGCCGACTCGCTGCTGATAGTTGAAGCGCATGGGTGGCATGTTCGCCATCATTACAGCAAGCAGGCCGCCAATATCGACGCCGGCCTCCATCGTCGTCGTGACACTCAGGAGGTCAATCGGGTCGGTACGATCGTTTTCGATGCCCGGCAGGACGATGTTTTGGAAGAGCCGCTGACGCCGACGCGCATCGCCCTTATTGGTCTGACCTGTAAGTTCCTCACAATTGAGGCGGAACAAATCTCCCGTTTGCGTCGCGAGATAACTGTAGTAGTCAGAATGAATTTGCGCGAGAGTAAGCGGTTGCGGCGCATTGAGAGTCGTTTGGCAATCCGTGCAGATCCCGCAGCTAGGATGGAGATGAATGCGCCGGCAACGGGGACACTCGAAGAATTGCGTTCCTGCCCGAAGGAGGCACAGTGCCTGAGCCTGCAGGATGAACTGATTGGGATTCGTTAGAAGACATCCGGCATTCTCCAAATACTGAACGACATCCGATTCAAGCGTCGCGGCGTTCACGCCTCTCCGGATGGCGATAGCACCAAGATAATCACGAACGTACTTTGGCGTATTCTGTGGCGGATTGGGGTCATGGGACGAGATTTTCTTGCGGGTCCCGAGTAACCGGATCACGCCGTCCGCCGCCTCTTGCACGTCCGCGCTCGGCGCCGCAAAGCGGAGGCGATCGGTCGTTGCGAAAGCAATACACAGTGACTCAAGGCTGCGCTGGCCGGAAGCAAAGATAATATCCATCAATTCCATCAGCGATGCATCCCTGATACGCGCTGCATGGGCCTGTTGTGCCGCAGAGAGCTGGTTGTCCGGCCTTGCGGTCGGTGCTGCACCCTCAGGCCAGTTATAGAGATCGCGCCAAGGACCTGAGCGGTTCGCTGCATTCGTCCAAAGGACGCTCTGTCCGTAACCACCCGGATTGATTCCCTGACGTAGCAACTGGCCTGACACATCAATTGCGAGCTGAGACACGAGATCCGGTCCTTGCGCAGCACGCGTTTGAATGACTTGGGCGGCCTGCTGGCATGTCAGAGAGGGAAACGCAGGTGATGGTTGATTCGCCATAGGCGGCCCTTGCCGGGCCATGAGCAGGGTCGTGGCTTCAGAAGGATTTGAGGCGGCGAATGCCGTCGCGCTCGCTGTCTCTTCCGGAGTTAAGATTTGCCCGCTGAGCTGGGAGATGAAGGCGAGTGCTCCCGTTCCCTGGTTAACGAGAGCCGCGGCCAGTGCTTGGCGCACCGAGTCGCGGTAGTGCGCGAAACGCATGCCAGCAGACAGTTTTGCCGCATCCTGCCGGCTGTCTGAGAACACAACGAGTTTCCGGCCGCTCGGATTCTGATATCCCACCTCCCGGAGAAGAACGTCCGACAGAACTTGCGCGAGCTTCTGGAAACCTGTGCGTTGTGTTCTGACGGGAGAACCGATATCGCGCCGCGCCCAATTGGTGTCACACCTTGGACACCGCGCAGGATAGGCGTTGTTGGCGCTTGGGGCCATACTAGCCGGAGGCGAATCGAGAATTTCGCCGTTGGCACCATGCATGGGCGGCACGCGATACAAATAGCCTCTGACGGCCTGTGCATTTCCGCCATGTGCAACCCGACCTTCAGCGGGGATGAAATGCGCTGATTGCCATATTCTTTGAACGGTGTCTTGCGACCATTGTCCCGATACAGGTTGCACTCCATTCGGCGCGGGCCAGAAGACTGCATATCTCGCATAGTCGCGGTCAAGCGCCGCCATGTCGGGCGAAGCTTCGAGATCGGGATGGTCGGGACTCAAGAACCATTCGTTCGGATTCATGCCTGCCCTGCGATAGCCGCCAAGGAATACTTCTCCACAGGCTTCGCAGTAAAGCAGTTCCATCACCCGCGAACCGCACTGGCAAGTAACCGCAGGCGTGTAGTGGAGCTGACCCACCGGGCAGGCGCTGGCACGCGCTATTGCAGTGCAGCCGGGGTTCGAACACACCCACAATCCCTGAAGGTTGCGGAAGAATAGATGCGCGCGTACCGGCAAGGGAGCGTTCCCTTGCGGCCCCGTCGTATCGCATATTGCGGCGAGAAGGCCTGCGACGGCAACCTCTCTTTCTACCGGAGGAAGCGCCGGAAAGAGACGGTCCCCTATATCCGAAGGGAAGCGCGGCTGAATTGCCGTGCCGGGACCTCCGGGCATGCAAGCGATCCTAAGACTATCGACCGCTTGGATATGTTCGAGGCCGGCAAAAATGAACTGTTCCGGCGAAGCGCCGGCGACAGGCTGCGGCGCTCCTGTCGCGGCATGAAATGCTTGGGCCGCAACGGGAAATGGGACAGGAGGTGTCGCCCTCTGGCTCTGCGCCAAATCGCGTAAGGCAGTTCCGTGCGCCGCGATAGTCTGCGCCGATCCGGGATTCGGATTGATGGTGTTTCCTCCAATGATCCGAAACCTGTTGTGGTCGCGTCCAAAAAACGCTTCGAGGTAGTCGAGACCAGAGTTGTCGCCGCTGAGCGAGGCGCTAGATGCGATGATGCGTAATTGATCCGAGTCTGGGTGCAGCCCCAGCCGGTCCAGTAGAACGCGGATTAAGTATGCAACTTCCGTTCCGGGTGTTCCCCGGTAGCTGTGAAGCTCGTCGACGACGAGATGAAAGACGCGGGAAGGATCCGCCGCGAGCCATTGCCGGGTCAGGTCGAACACCGGCAGCTCCATGCTCCTCATGAGCATGATGTTCATCATTGAGTAGTTTGTGATAAGGATGTCCGGCGGACTGTCCTGCATGTCCCACCGGGACCACATCTCGCCTCCGTCCATCCGGGGAAAGAAACGCGCTGCCGCTGACCCGGCTACCTGCTGGGCTTCCTGCTCCATATCACGGAGCTCATCCCGGAGCTTTGTGATTTTTGCTGGGCTTCGTTCGCCAGATATCGGGGTCCGTCCCGTATATCTGCCAAAGTAGAAACGGTTTCCTGTCCGCCTGCCCTGTAGCCAGTTCCTGGCGTCTGCGCTATCCAGCGCCGTCCGCATTCGTCCTAGCTGGTCTTCCACGAGCGCATTGAGGGGATAGAGAATGAGCGCGCGCACAGCAGCCGGCCGAACTGCAGGGTCCTCGTGATCCCGCTGCGGAATGCGCGGCAGCCAGCGATTCGAGTTCGCGCTCTGACGGTGATTCCACCAATCCCAGCGCGGGTCTTGCGGTCCCGGTGCTCCCCATGTTGCGGACTCTCGGATCAAGGAGGCGATTATGGGCAGCAGAAAGCATTCAGTTTTTCCCGAACCGGTGCCCGTGGTCACGATAACGTCATTGCGGTTGATCACCGATTCCGTAAAAACTTCCTCTTGGTGGGCGTAAGGCTGCCGCGTAGCAGGGAAAAGCTCGAGCGACACGAAGTCTGCCAAATCAACGATAGCGGCTTGAGGCCATGTGCCCGCCAGGAGTGATTGCGCCATAGCACTGAACGTCCGGTTGCACGACTGATACGCAGGAACAGGCTCAATCAGCGGTTGACGGAATATCCGTCCGTCAGCGTTTAGCAATGTGCGCCGCTCGGCGACCAGATCCGGATAGCGCAGATCAAACGGACTATCCAGATATCGCAGATACATTTCCCTGAGTTGGTCAAAGAGCGCGATTGGGTCAGTCATATGATTTCCTGTTTAAGAATCTCAGCCGCCATTCCAGCTATCTCCTCGGGAATGTTCTGGTATGTCAAGGTGGACCTGTTGTAAGCAACATTGTGCACTGGCAGATGGCCAGAGCAGAGGATCAAGGCACGCTCAGTCAACAGCGGTGGGCGGAAGATCGCCGGCAGGGTAAGTGTCATCCTGTTCCGGTCATATTTCAGAACCCGCCTGCGCCACCGTGCCAAAAGCCAATATTTGGCGATGGCTCCCGGCATCCTTATCGTCTCGCCACCATTCCGCAGATAGTATTGTGGGGTTTGAAAGCGCGTGAAGGAAAACAACCCTTGCCCGCCTGGGGCATTCGCTTCATCCAGTGTGATCGGGCGCCATACAGCACTTTTCCCCTTGCGGACGAATTGTTTCACATCCCAATCCCTCCCGATACTCGGTAAGGGTGCACGCGGCCAAGAGTGAAGAACGCCAATTGATGGAATTTGCGAGAGCAGCGTAGCAGGAGCATCGTCTTGCCAAACGAGCCTGTTTAGTTCAGCGAATGTCTTCAATGTGTGGGTAGTTGATGCAGTGATCTGTACAATGTCCGGACAATCCTGACATGAGGTGAAGTTGACAGAGGTATGTGCGACGTTGTCCCGTAGTGCCGCAAGCTGTTTGGGCGAACGGGCACCGCACAAAATACCAATCACGTTCTTCTTTGTGACCGAAACGGCTAGAGAGGGTGGGACAACCCGCCAGCCGTTCTCACTTCCCTCTGTATCAAATTCAACGTGCCCCATTCGTTCGAGATTGAAACGGACCCGCTGATAGAGAGGAAAGGATACCCCTTGTTCAGCCTCATCAGGATCGACTAACTCAAGGTTCTCGATGGCGCCGCGGAACTGAGCCCAAGATCCGTTGGTTCGCGCCGACAGCCAGAGAAGAAGTTCGTTCGGCGTCATCGTTTGGCTCTCCTCCGAATACGCCGGGCAAGTTCTCTATAGGCAGCCCAAGTCAAAGTGGCATCGGGAAGGCTGGTCTCAATGCGCAGACCCTTCCGTGCCGCATCGAGAATTGCATTAGACCAATTCAGCTCCGCTCTTCCCGAATTCGCGCTGTATTGCGGCTGGAGCTCGCTGAGTTGAATGATGCGGGCTGTTGACTTTCTGCAGATAAGGGGGTGGGCGGGCAATGCCCAGATGGGATCAAAGGGAACCAAGCCCTTCCAAATTCCGCCGCTTCTAACAGTGCATCTGAATATTTGGCCCGGCTCTGCTCCTATCAGTAGCGGATTGCTCGTTGGCACGCAGACCATTTTATTGTCGGCAGCGTCTGCATGAGGCTGGATGATTGGCCCACAGATGCTGGCTCCGCTGAAGCGATAAGCTGGCCACATTTCCCAGGACTCTGGAGCGTCCACGATGGAATAGGATCTAGAATGCGACAAGCCTTCGCAGACTACAGTGTGTTGTCCAAGAGAATCGAAAGTGGCCGCTAAGATCGTGCCGTCCGGCAAACGCTGGGCCTCGACACCGTCGACAAACACTTTCACTGCATCGCTTATTTGCCCGAATAATTTGATCTGTGGAGGATACCCAACCAGCCATTCCGAATTGCGAATGCATATGCCGCCCTCGAATTCGATTTCAAGATCAGGAGCAGGCTTCAAAGCATAATATTGATCTGCACCTTCCCCCAGTATTATTGCCTTCGTGGGAGTAACGCCGCGGAAAAGAATCCATCCTTCTGGAACACCGGATGACTGATCGAGCTGTGTATAGGAGTCGCATCCTGCTTCGCGGAGGACCCTGCTCACCTCCTCGACTTGTTCTCCAATGCACATCACGAGATGGGATCGCCCTAGAACTAACCGGTTAGTAGATACATAGCCGCTCGCATCCGGATGAGTGGCGAGGACGTATACATCCCGGCCTGTCAAAGTCCAGCGGACAGGTTGACGATTGTCGAGACGTGCTCTTAGTTCAATTCCATTTCTTAAGTACGAAGCGATTTCTTCAAAAGGGAGATCCTGGTACCACTCCTCCTGCGCCACCAGCTCCAGTGATCCATCCGGATAACGTGCCGAGATCGTTTCATTTAAATCAGCCGTACGAACTGGAAGCAGGTAAACAGCGCAAAAACCATGGCGATCGAGAATGATATGGACCACAATATCGAGCTGGCGAAATGTAGCTACTCTGCGCTTAACTTCTGACGGTGACGTATTTCTTTCCCTTGTATTGGGCGATTTCTGCGAAGGTGGGCGATAGCGCCGAAGCTTAACCGGAGTCTCGTCAAGGCTGATGTCGCTGAAATCCTCGATGGGTGCATCTCTGTTGGCTGGCAAATGCGGAGATTCTTTGTTCTCGGCAGCATCGTCAAGAAGGAGTGCTGAGTCGTCATCATCGTCCTCAGTTAGCAGAATGTCGGCAATTCTGGGGTCTTCCACCTGAAGAGTACTCCCCGATTCCTCCCGAATTGCATAAGTGGAGGTGGAATCGACGTCATCTAATCCTTCGGTCTGGACAGACTCATCGCTATCCGTCGATTGAAGATCCTCCGCGAGAGACTCTTCAACGAATACGTTTGACACATCGGGTGGAAGCGTAGGGATTATCCCGGGCTGGTCAGCATTTTCCAGTCCAGAATCCCCGGTGGAGTGGGAATCCTTATCGCATTCCAGCTTTGATGGTGAATGAGGTGATATTCGTAAATCGTTGTGAAAACCGTCTGCACGCCCTGAGAGGCGCGATTCTTCTACATGTTCGGCTGGGTTTAAAGCAAGATTAGATGATAAGGGAACAGGAGCCACCACAGTAGACGGATTTGGCGGGGGGACAGGTACAGAACGCCTCTTGCGTGAGCCCGTTCTGATTTGGCGCCACACAATCCAAGTAACAACTGACGTCGCTGATATCAAAAGTGCGACGAGACGGACTGTCATCTTGCCGTTCGTAAGAAGGTCTCTTGATTTTATCCGACAACGTTAGACCAGCTGCGCGGAACCCGCGCGCAGCACGCCAATTCGATGGGGACGATATCAATCAGAACGCTGTGAAACCGTGTGGAAACATTTGGCCGTTGCTCTTCCAATCGCAGCGGCAATGCATTTTGCCAGAGGAGGCGGCACTGCGTTTGATATCTGCTCCACCTGCTCGGACAGATTTCCTTCCAGGACGAACTTGGATGAAAAACCTTGCAGGAGCATGGCTTCGAAAATACTGAGCCTCCGCTTGCAACCGGGATGAATGTGAATCTCACGATGACCAAACGCGATTGTCGGACTGGGCTTACTCCAAAAGGTTCTCTTGAAGCTGCGAGTCTGCTTCCATTTAGACGCGGGTGTTGAAAACCTCGCCGATCGCGGGGTCATCGTCCAGTGATTGGGATGAACCGGGATGTCGACTGCTTTAAGGTCGCGCCGGAAATACGCAGGAGATCCTAAGTGACCAATTGCAGCCCGCACCGACTTCTTGCCTTGTCTCTGTCTCACCCTGATCGTGTCGTAGCCGCGATCGGATCGAATCCCAATGATGATTACTCTTCGTCGTACCTGAGGTACCCCAAAATCTAGAGCACAATATTCCTCATCCGTCACAGATAACTGAAGCGATCGGAGGCCACTGAGGAGCGACGCAAGAGTCGCGCTGTGCTTGTCGTCCTTGATCCCGCGCACGTTCTCAAAAACGACGAATTCGACTTGATAAACGGACGCTAGAGCACTCACAATTTCCAGGTATAAGGGAACAAGGGCATTCCGAGGATCGTCGCTGCGCGACGATGCATTCGCCCGCGAGAATCCCTGGCAAGGCGGCCCCCCGATGACCCCTATCCTCGATCCGGCAGGTAATGTCTCCGATAGCAGCTCGCAAACTCCCTGCCCTCGGATCTCCTTCAGATCGGCGCAAACGCTTCTGGTTCCGGGAAAATTGCGCTGATGAGTCTTGATTGCCGCGGCGGAGCTATCAAGTGCCAGTTCTATGTGAAACCCACTTTCACGAAATCCGGCATCCAAGCCGCCAGCACCGCAGAACAAGCTAACAACTTTCGGGGGGGGAGATGACCGAGACTTCTTAGACGCACGTGATTGCAATACGCCAGAAGTAGCCAAGCTCTATCCCCTCGTTAAATTTGCTCGCGCTGGTAGGCACAATACTCTATTAAAAAGCATAGCAGCCAATCTCTGGGGTGCTGGCACAAAATCGCAGAAAACACGAAACTTGGACATCCTTTGTTAACGTGACCAACGCTGAAGCCATGCCGAAGTAGTGTGGGACGGCAAGAGCTAAGAACCGTCTCAATTCAGATGGTAGGCGCGTACTCAGAATCCGCGGCTCGACCAGAGCGGTGGACTCCTGAATACATTGGAGAAGTACAGCTGCCTTCGTGATGCTTGACCTCTCTTTCGGACCGTGCCGTTGAGGTGTGGTCAATTGAAGGGCGCTTCTGTTGAAGCGTCCTTCAATGTTTTACGAATTTCTTGGCGCAGCAACTTCTTATTGAATATTGCTTCCGCTTTATATGGGATGGTGGATACGCGGGGATTTCTCTCCAAGAAAGAATGACCGTTCAAGATTTCCTTCGCGTTCGGAGATGCGATGATCAGCCGCAGACCAGCGTTCTTTCTCATACCTTGCTCGATTATCTGATTTACATGCTCGTCCGCGAAGCTATAGCCCACCACCGCGAGGATCTGCGCTTGGAGTGTTGCTCTTGAAAAATAGTAGGCAAGTGTCAGAAACGGTTCCTTGGCCGATAGTTTGTGCGCTGTACCGAAGACGAGATGCGGACGTGTATCATCACCCTGCATCATGTCCGCACTTTCATGTCGCGGATAGGCGAGGGAGCAGAGACCGTAAATGGGATCGTCCACCCAATCCAGTGAGCCATGGAGTTTAAATAGGTTAATTCCGCCCCCCTCAGAGAAGCTGCCCGGTGACCAAATACCATCTTTATCGAACCCATTGATGAACTTCTCCGAGGCGGCACTTAGGGCCTTTTCGACACACAGGTCATAATTCAAGCTAAAGATGTCGAGGCCAGAGCCGTCCACGCAGAGATCCCTTAAACCTTCCAGATACGTTACGTCATTGGGATTGCGTAGTTCCTCCTCAACTGAACAATAAGTAAAATCCAAAAACGAGCTGAGCAATGTAGAGTCGCCATTCTCGAGTTCGTCAATACGTTTGTGCCAACCAGCGGCATATGCTGCGAGCGGATTTTTGCTCCGGTGATGCAACTCCTCAGCGGCAATTGCAATTTGTTCGATGTTTACGGGAACTCCGGGATTTCTGTTGAGAATTCCTTCCTGAAAACGAACCCCTCCTTCGAGGAAATGAAAGAGCGCGAGCCAACGTTTCGCCTGTTCCCGCGCGCCCATTGCGGCGGTCGTGCCCTCTGGTATTTCCGCTCGTCCTAACAGCTTCTCGCGAAGTCGTTTCGCCAACTCAACCGACATCGGCAATCCCGCATCCGCGCTAAGCCCCGCGCCCGCAAGCAAAGCAATACGAGGAGGCTTGGTCATATGAACCACATGCGCTCCTCTAACAGCCGCCGCGAAGAATCAGGAAGATTCTTCATGCGCTGGGCGGGAATATGACTGAGCAGTTGCGCTATGAGCGTACCGTAGTAATTGGAAATCGGCTTTGAACGCGCGTTGAAACCGCGCCAGTTGACCTGACTGAGATCGTTGATCTGTCGGATAACGGTCTTAATGCCACCAGGATGTCGGGCGCCATTCTGCGGAGTGATGCGTAATGCGACGGGAACTCGAAAATTAGCCCAAGATTCCTTTTCGTCTCGCCCCTCCGTATAAAGAAGGTAATCACGATCATTTATTTGCAGGACCGTACCCCGATGAGGGATTCCATCTCGAAATCGAGCATCGACTGCGAAGAAGGTTTCTTCCTCGGATATCTTCACAACCACGATTTGAAGGATGTTCTGTTTGGGATGGCTGCGAACCGCACCGTATACGGCAT
>Ga0070740_10001523_pt1 | contig 31411 bp, 22 predicted proteins | sample Coa_R2_FD_67286 | JGI IMG/M metagenome (GOLD analysis project Ga0070740, IMG submission 67286) | Surface soil microbial communities from Centralia Pennsylvania, which are recovering from an underground coalmine fire - Coalmine... | ecosystem: Environmental > Terrestrial > Soil > Unclassified ...
CCTCGGCGACCACCGTGGCGATGCGCTCGCCAGCTTCGGCTACCGTCTCCGGAATGGTCGCCGTATCTCCTTCGTCAGCCCCGTGCAGCGTGACCGCGACAATCGCTCCCGTCTCCATATCCACCGCGCGCTCGGCCTTGTGAGCCAGATGCGTGCGGCCGTCCTTCATCTTGGTGATGCGCGCGTCCGGATCGTGCGGATGGGTCCAATCATCGTTGGAACCTTTCTTGGGCCGTTTGCGATCCAGCTTCGCCAACTGCTCCCGCGTGGGCGTCTCAATGCCGCTTTCCTTCGCCAGCCGTGTGAGAAACTCTTCGTACTTCTCGCCCGTGTCCCGCCGCACAATCGACCGCAGCGCCGCGTTGGCTTCCAGCGTCGTCGCGTCCACCCCGATCGTGGTTCCCTTGAGCAGCTTCTTCTCGGCCAGCACTGCCAGCACCCACTGGAACACGGCCTGATGCGTCTCCACATCGATCAACCGCCGGGTCCGCGAGATGGTCGAATGGTCCGGCACGCTTTCATCCAGCGCTACTCGCACAAACGATCGGATCGACAAGCTGTCGCTGGCGCGCCAGGCGATCCCGCGCTCCGAATCGATCCCTTCAAAGTAGCCCACCATCAGCAGCCGGAAGTAGATCCCCGGCGCCAACCCAGGCCGGCCCACTTCGGCAGCGTAAAACCGCTGGCACAGCTCCTCGACATACTCGTCGAACTTGTTCTCGTCCAGGATCTGATTCAGCCGCTGATAAAACGGATGACTCGCGCCCACTGGCAGCGCCGCGGTCGGTGTCCATAGTCCTTCTTGCCGGACCCGCCTTCTTCGTCGCCCCATCGCCATGATGCTAAGACGATCAGAACGTTCCCGAGGTCACCTTAAAACTGCGTTTCACCACACGCTGCTAGAGCCGGCCGGGTTCGGCGCGGATCAAACCGCCTCCGGTTCGCCTGACGGATTCGCGCAGCGTGCGCCGCATCGCAGGCAAGTTGCGACCCGCGCTAGGTTCAACCTCATATCGGCAAGCGCAGCCGCGCCTCGCACCCTCTGCCGTCGGGACGATTTTGCAACGTCAACGAGCCTCCATGCGCCTCAGCGATCTGGCGGCTCAGGACCAAGCCGATGCCGGACCCTCCCGGTTTCGTGGTAAAGAACGGGACGAAGAGATTGCCCATGTTCGAAATGCCCGGGCCTTCGTCATGCACCCAGATCTCCAGCATGCTGTTCCTCCGCGCCCACCCGACCTCCACGCCGCCGCCGGTTTCGAGCGCGGCGTCCACGCCGTTGCGGATGATGTTGATCAACAACTGTTCGAGCTGGTCGCTGTCGGCCAGGATTACAATCTCGGGGCCGGGGCGCAAGACAGGCCGCAGGCGCGTTTCCAGTCCGAGGACCTGCTCGATCAGCTTGGCTACATCAACCGGTCGCAGCTGCGGGCGCGGCAGTTTCGCCAGACGCGCGTAGGCCCCCGTGAAGCGGCTGAGCGCTTCCGAGCGCGCGGCGATGACGGCGAGACCGCGGCGCATATCCTCTTCCCAGTCGGGTGGGCGCGGCTCGCGGGCGAGCAGGCCCTCCAGACTCCCGGCGATGGACTTGATGGGGGTCAGCGAGTTGTTCAACTCGTGTCCGAGAACGCGAACCAGCCGCTGCCAGGCTTGCAATTCTTCTTCGCGAAGCGGGCGCGTCAGGTCCGAAATCACCAGCAACTGGTGCGGCAGGCCGCCTTCGCGAAACATGCTGCGGCTGACGCCCCAGCGCCCGGTTGCGCCGGGGAAGGCGCGCTGCACGGTCCGGGTTTCTTCGCCTTCAAGAAACTCCGACAGGTTCAAGGATTCGGCGCTCGAATTGAGCAGACGCTCGGAGGGTTGACTCAAGAGACGCTCTCCGGCGCGATTCACCAGCCGCAAGCGGTGCGCGCTGTCGAACGCGAACACCGCAACATCAATCTCCTCCATCACTTTGCGGAGCAGCGTGGCCGCCTCGAGCGCGCCGAGGCGCTGGGCCTGCAGCGTTGCGCCCATGGCGTTGAGCTGCTGCATGACATCGCCGAGCGCGTCTTCGCCCTGGGCGGCGCGCGCGCGGATGGAGTAATCGCCTTCGCGCATGGCCTCGAGCAGGTTAGCCAGCGTCCGCAGCGGCGACGCCACGCGCTCCTTGATGGCCGCCGCGAAACCGCACCAGAAGCCCAGAATCAGCAGCGACAGCATCCATTGGATGAGGGGCGGACAGGGGCGAGTCCACAGAATGACCAGCGAGGTCACAACGGCGGGGAGTCCCGCCATCAGCGCCATGCAGGAGATGCGCCACTCGTGAACGACCTTCGGCTTTTGCAGCCGCATACGATCAGCGGCATGCGCCGGGATTATAGCCCATAGCGTTGCAGGCGCCGGTATAGCGCGCTGCGGCTCAACCCGAGCGCATTCGCGGCCTGGCTGACATTGCCGTTATAGCGCGCAAGCGCCTTCTTGATCAGAAACGCCTGCACGTCCTCGAGGCTCATATCTTCAAGACGGACGGGCGATGCGGCGGCGCGCAAGGCGAGATCGCCATGCCGCACCAGCTTGTCGCCAGCCAGGAGCACCGCGCGCTCAATTACATGACTTAATTCACGCACGTTGCCCGGCCAGGAGTGTTCAAGGAGCGCCTGCATCGCCGCAGCGTCGAAACCTTGAAGGCATTTCCGATAGCGCCTAGCGTGCAGGCCCAAGAAGTACGAGGCGAGCAGCGGAACATCTTCGCGGCGCTCCCGTAGCGGCGGCAAGTGGATTTCTATGGTGTTCAGGCGGAACAACAGATCTTCACGGAAGCGCCCGCTGGCGACTTCTTCGGTCAAATTGGCGTTGGTGGCCGAGATGACGCGAACATCGACGCGTCGAGTCTTCGATGATCCGACGCGCTCCATTTCGCCGGTCTCGAGCACGCGCAGCATTTTGGCCTGAAGGTTAATCGGGATGTTGGCGATCTCATCCAGAAACAGCGTTCCGCCGTCGGCCAGTTCGAAGCGGCCGACGCGGTCCATCTTCGCGTCTGTGAACGCGCCTTTGACGTGTCCGAACAGCTCGCTCTCAAAAACGCCCTCTGCCAGCCCGCCAGCATTCACCGTCACCATCGGTCTGGCGGAGCGGCCGGAGATGGCGTGCAGCGTCCGGGCGACGACTTCTTTGCCGGTCCCCGGCTCGCCGGTAATCAGGACATTGGCGTCCGACGGACCCACGCGCGCGATCAACTGCAAAACAGGCTGCATGGAAGGCGCTGCGGCGATAAATTCCGGGCGGCCGTCGGCGCGCAACAGCCGGTTCTCCGCTTCGAGGCGCTGACTTTGGCGAAGCGCCTTCGAAAGCTCGGCCTGCGTCCGCACGATGGCCAGCAGCCGCGCATTGTCCCAGGGCTTCTGGATAAAGTCCCGCGCGCCGCGCCGCATCGCCTCGACGGCCAGCTCGACGCTGCCCCAAGCGGTCATGACAACCACGGGAAGGGTGGAGTCCATGGCCTGAAGTTTGGCCAGCAAATCGAGTCCTTCCTGCCCGGAGGTGGTGTCGCGCGCGTAGTTCAGATCCATCAGCACGACATCGAAATCCCTGGCTTCAATGGCCCCCAGCGCCGCCGCCGGGGAGCTGGCTGAATCGATCTGAAAACCTTCGGCTTTGAGCATCAACCGCAGCGCCTCGAGAACATCGGGCTGGTCGTCGGCGATCAGGATACGGGAAACGCCTGCGGTCTTCAAGCTGAATCGTCCTTTATGTCTATTCGAACACGTCGAACACGCGCAAAGGGTCGGGGAGGCACGCCATATGCCACGCCAAGAGGCGCAAATTCAATCCGCCCCGCTGTTGCAGCGTCCGAAATTGGGAAGCGCAGTATCGAAGCCGCTCAGAGCGGGAGCATATCGAGCGCGGCCTGCAGCTCGGCGCGGGCGTGGTGATCGCCGGATCGGGCGGCGGCGGCTATGCCTTGCTCGTAGAGATCGCGCGCGTCATCGATGCGGCCCAGCTTCTCCAGCGTCTGCCCGCCGTGATAGTAGGCGGCGACATAAGCGGGGTTGGCCGAGATCACGGATTGAAACTCCTGAACCGCGTCCTCGAGCCGTCCCGCCTTCACATACTCCATTGCGAGCCCATAGCGCGCAAACGTGTTGGCGGCGTCCTGCGCCAGCATGGCCTGGAGCGCTGCAATGCGATCGGTCATGGGCACTCATTTACGACCGGGCTTTCCTCAGCCGCTCATGGCCGCCAGGAACTCCGCATTCGACCGCGTCTTACTGAGCTTCTCGAGCAGCAGTTCCATGCTTTCGGTTGGAGACAACGGACTGAGCACCTTGCGGAGCACCCAAACGCGATTGAGCTCTTCTTTAGACAACAGGAGCTCTTCCTTTCGAGTGCCGCTCTTGGTAATGTCGATCGCCGGAAACACGCGCTTGTCCATCAGCTTGCGATCGAGATGCACTTCCATATTGCCGGTGCCCTTAAACTCTTCAAAGATAACGTCGTCCATGCGGCTGCCGGTGTCGATCAGGGCGGAAGCGATGATGGTGAGCGATCCGCCTTCTTCGATGTTGCGGGCCGCGCCGAAGAACCGCTTGGGACGCTGCAATGCGTTGGAATCGACGCCGCCGGACAACACCTTGCCCGAGGGCGGCACGACCGTGTTGTAGGCCCGCGCAAGACGCGTAATGGAATCGAGGAGGATGACCACGTCGCGCTTATGCTCAACCAGGCGCTTGGCCTTCTCGATCACCATCTCGGCCACCTGTACATGGCGGGAGGCCGGCTCGTCAAAGGTGGAGCTGATCACTTCGCCCTTGACCGACCGCTGCATGTCGGTGACCTCTTCCGGCCGCTCGTCGATCAGCAGCACGATCAATACAATTTCGGGATGATTGGTGGTGATCGAATTGGCGATGCTTTGCAGCAGCATCGTCTTGCCCGTTCGCGGGGCCGCGACAATGAGCCCGCGCTGGCCCTTTCCGATTGGCGTGACCAAATCCATCACGCGACCCGAGTAGTTGTCCTTGGTCGTCTCCAGCCGGATGCGCTCAGACGGATAGAGGGGCGTGAGATTATCGAAGAAGATTTTGTTGCGCGCTTCCTCGGGCGGTTCGAAGTTGATCGCGTCGACCTTGATCAGGGCGAAATAGCGCTCGCCCTCTTTGGGCGGACGGATCTGACCCGAGATGGTGTCGCCCGTGCGCAAGTCGAAACGCCGGATCTGGGACGGCGAGACGTAGACGTCATCCGGTCCCGGAAGGTAGTTATATTCAGGCGCGCGCAGAAACCCGAAGCCATCGGGGAGGCATTCGAGAACGCCTTCAGAAAAGATCAGACCGCTCTTTTCCGCCTGCACCTGGAGAATTTTGAAGATCAACTCCTGTTTGCGGAGTCCGGCGGCGCCGGTGACGCCCATGTCCTTGGCCACCTGGTTGAGCTTCTGGATGCTCATTTCCTTCAGCTCAGCGAGATCCAGCGTGGGCGTCCCGTTTTTCTGCTGCTGGTCCCGCTGAGCGGCGGAAGGCTGGCCTCCCTTGCGGTTACGGTCCTGCGGGCGTTGATCGCCCTGGCGGGGTTCGGCGGATTTCGCCTGAACGGGTTTGCCGTCAGGCTTCGCCTCCGCGCTGCGCGCGTCGCGTTGCGCCTCCGCCGGCGCCTCGACCGGCTTGTCCGCGCTCTTCGACTGCGGTTTCGTCTCGGTAGCGGCATCAGCTCCGGCGGGGTTTGCGGGGCCCGTCATTGCTGGCGCTTGGTTTTCCAGATCGCTTGCCAAATTTCCCTCGCTCCCCGGCCCGTCAGGGCCGAGAACGGCAACAGTTCACCCTCCGGGTATTGCGCCCGGATGGCTTCGATGCCCTTTAGTTCCTCTTGTTGAGTTTTCAACTTGTCCATCTTGGTCGCGACCACGATATATGGGCGACCCTGGACCTCCAGCCAGCGCTTGAGATCCAGATCCTGATCCATCCACCCGCGGCGCGCGTCCAGGAGCAGAACGCAAAGCCGCAAAGGCTCCCTGTGCAGCAGATACGTTTCAATCAGTCGCTTCCATTCCCGCTTCTTCTCCAGTGGGACTTTCGCGAAACCATAGCCGGGAAGATCAGCGAACGTAAAATCGTCGCCGATCCGGTAGAAATTGATGAATTGCGTACAACCCGGCCGGGCGCTCACGAACGCCAGTTTGCATTTTCCGGCGCCGGCGAGAGCGTTTAGCAAGCTGGATTTCCCGACGTTGCTCCTTCCGAGGAACGCAATTTCGGGAAGCTCAACCCCTGCGGCCCCATCTGGGAACTGCTCCGGACGGGCTGCACTAATTATAAACCTGCAATTGGCGGCCGGGGGCCGGTAGCCGGTTGTTTTCCGCAGCGCCTGCGACATACGTCTTCGCCCGGGCCGTTTCGGCGACACAACGACCCACTGGCAAACTGGCCGCTAATGCGTGATCTCTTCCTCCGCCGGCCGCGCCGCGGTCTCGCTCGTAAGCGCGGCGGGCAATGCCAGTGGTTGCAACTCGCGTTCCAACGCAATCTTGAGCACCTCGTCCATGGACGTGACCAGGTGCAGCTTCATATCTTTGCGCACAGGCTCGGGGATGTCCGGCAGGTCCTTCTCATTATCCTTCGGGATCACGACTTCAAAAATGCCTTGCCGGTGCGCCGCCAGCAGTTTCTCCTTCAAACCGCCGATCGCCAGCACGCGACCGCGGACGGTAATCTCTCCCGTCATCGCCACATTGCATCGCACGGGAACCCCGGTCAGCGCGCTCGCGATGCTGGTGGCGATGGTGATCCCCGCCGAAGGTCCGTCTTTCGGGATCGCGCCTTCGGGGACGTGCACGTGGATATCAAGGCGCCGGTAGAAGTCGCGCGCCAAGCCCAGCGTGTGCGCGCGCGAACGAATATAACTCATAGCGGCATGAGCCGATTCCTGCATGACATCGCCCAGCTTGCCGGTCGTGGTCAGCTTGCCTCGGCCTTCCATAATGGTGGCCTCCGTCGTCAGAATTGAGCCGCCCACTTCGGTCCACGCCAGGCCCACGGTCGCGCCGACTTCATTCTGCTTCTCCGCCTGCAAATCACGAAACTTCTGCGGGCCGAGATACTCGGTCACTTTGGCGGCGTCGATGCGGATCTTCTCGGGCCTCTTATGCTGCCCGCCGCCGTCCTCCGACATGGCATTCACGACATTCCGCGCCACCTTGCGGCAAATGTTTCCGATTTCGCGCTCCAGATTGCGCACGCCGGCCTCCCGCGTGTAGAACTGGATCAGCGACTGTAGGCCTTCGTCGGCGAACTCGAGATCGTCGGCGGTGAGTCCGGTCTGCTCCATCTGCTTTCGCACCAGGAAGCGCTTGGCAATCTCGAGTTTCTCGAGCTCCGTATAGCCTGAAAGCCGGATGACTTCCATGCGGTCCTGAAGCGCCGGCGGAATGGTGTGGAGAACGTTGGCTGTGGCGATGAAAAACACCTGACTGAGATCGTATTCGACGTCGAGGTAGTGATCCACGAACATGTAGTTCTGCTCCGGATCGAGCACCTCGAGCAGCGCAGCCGACGGATCCCCGCGGAAATCCATCGACATCTTGTCAACCTCGTCGAGCATGAAGACGGGATTTCGCGTGCCCGCCTTTTTCATCATCTGGATGATCTGGCCCGGCAATGCGCCGATATAGGTCCGGCGGTGGCCGCGAATCTCGGCCTCATCGCGCACCCCGCCGAGCGACATCCGAACGAATTTGCGTCCGGTGGCTTTGGCGATGGACATACCGAGCGACGTCTTGCCCACTCCGGGAGGCCCAACAAAGCACAGAATCGACCCGCGCGGGTTCTTCACCAAGCGACGCACCGCCAGGAACTCAAGAATCCGCTCCTTGATCTTTTCCAGCCCGTAGTGGTCCGCTTCGAGGATTTCCTGTGCGTACTTGAGATCGCGGATTTCTTTCGAGCGCTTCTTCCAGGGCACGGCCAGGAGCCAGTCCAGATAGTTGCGCGACACCGTCGATTCGGCCGACATCGGCGGCATGTTCTCCAGCCGGCGGAGTTCGGCCATCGCCTTATCGTGGGCATCCTTGGTCATGCCCGCCGCTTCGATCTTGCGCTTCAGCTCATCGATTTCGCTCTTTTCGCCGCGCCCCAGCTCTTTCTGGATAGCCTTGATCTTCTCGTTGAGGTAGTATTCCTTCTGCGCCTTTTCCATCTGGCGCTTGACGCGGCCCTGAATGGTGCGGTCCACGTTCAGCTTTTCGATCTCGATGTCGAGCATTTCGGCGACGCGGGTCAGCCGTTCCACCGGATCGAAAATCTCAAGCAGCTCCTGCTTTTCCTCGATTGTGAGCTGCAGGTTCGCGCCCACCGTGTCCGCCAGCTTGCCCGGGTCGTCCACCCGGATGGCGGCAATCATGGTTTCGTAATTGACGTTCTGGCTTAGCTTGACATACTGTTCGAAGAGCGAAGTCACCCGCGAGGTCAGCGCGTCGAGTTGGGCGCCGGGCTCCACCTTATAGTGGAAGGTCTTGATCACAGCCCGGAAAAAGCCTTCCTCGTCGCTCACTGAGACCACTTTGCCGCGCTCTACGCCCTCCACCAGAACTTTGATGTTTCCATCGGGCAGCCTGAGGCTCTGCACGATATTCGCGACCGTGCCAACGCTGTAAATCTCATCTGGCCGGGGCTCATCCACCGAGGCATCGTGCTGCGTGGCGAGGAAAATCTTCTTGTCGCCGGCAAGCGCCTCCTCGAGCGCTCGGACGCTCGATTCGCGACCCACCACAAAGGGCGTCATCATGAACGGGAAGATGACGACATCCCGGATGGGCATCATCGGCAAACGCCGCGTATCGGATTTTTCTTTGGAGGTCAGCATATCGGGAACGGGCCAGATCAGCAGTCAGATCACTTGTTAACTAATTAGATGCGCAAACGGCTGCGGGCGACGCCATATCGCCGCCAGTTGAGGCGCCAGCCGTTCTGAACCCTGCTCAGCCGGCTTTTTCGAGGAGAGTCAGGTTGATTTTCTGCGAGAGCACCATCTCCTTGGTGACCAGAAACTCGCGGACCTTCTTGTATGAGGGGAGATAGTACATCAGGTCCAGCATCAGGTCTTCAAGAATCATACGAAGACCACGCGCCCCGACTTTCCGGTCCATCGCCAGGCTCGCGATGGCTTCGAGCGCATCGTCGCTAAACTTCAGTCTAACATTTTCGAACTCAAATAGTTTTTGGTATTGCCGGATGATCGCGTTTTTCGGTTTGGTGAGGATCTGGACCAGCGCCTCTTTATTCAGATCCTCAAGCACCCCGACCACCGGCAGGCGACCGACGAATTCCGGGATAAAGCCGAAGCGAATCAGGTCAAACGGCTGCACCTGCTCCAGCATCGCCGTATCGCGCCGGCTGCTGTAGACCTTCTTCGCGTTGTCATCGTCCGGGGTAAACCCGATGGCGCGCGTTCCAACGCGACGCGCAATTACCTTTTCGAGTCCGACGAACGCGCCACCGCAGATGAACAGAATATTGGTCGTGTCGACAGGCGTGAACTCCTGGTGTGGGTGCTTCCGGCCGCCCTGGGGAGGAACGTTGGCAACCGTACCCTCCAGAATCTTGAGCAGCGCCTGCTGTACGCCCTCGCCCGACACATCTCGAGTAATGGACGGATTCTCGTCTTTGCGGCCAATCTTATCAATCTCGTCGATGTAAATGATGCCTTGCTGGCAGCGCTGCACGTCCCAGTCGGCGTTCTGTAAGAGGCGCAATATAATATTCTCTACATCTTCGCCAACATACCCGGCTTCGGTCAGCGTCGTGGCGTCCACGATCGCAAACGGGACATCCAGAATGCGAGCCAGCGTCTGGGCCAGCAATGTCTTGCCGGTTCCCGTCGGGCCAATCAGAAGAATATTTGATTTGGACAGCTCGACATCAGCGCCCCGCTGTTTGTTCATCTGGATGCGCTTGTAATGGTTGTAGACGGCCACCGCCAGTTTCTTCTTGGTGGCATCCTGACCGATGACGTACTGATCCAGATACTCCTTCAGTTCCAGCGGCTTGGGAAGCTTATGCGGAGCTCCGTAGGGCTGATCGTGCCGGTCGTCTTCGAGAATCGAATTGCAGACGGCGATGCACTCATCGCAGATATAGGCGCGGGGATAATCGCTGGGCGATGAGATCAGCTTGCCGACAACGTCTTGACTTTTATGGCAGAAGGAACAACGAAGGGAATCGTCTGAGCCTGCGCGCTTCACACGGATCTCCGGGACTTTACAGAATTGAACACGATGGGCGTCTCGGCAGCTACGTTCTGATTATAACATCGAGCCTCGCAGTTGTACCCGTACGCTGCCAGCGATTCTCCGCCTGCCCAGCGGCGACCGCGCTGCTCATTTGTGTATGTGTTGCGTCCGGCCGCGGAATCTCCGCCAGTTGCATGGCGCCTGTGACGATTCCCTGGCGCGCGCCGCCGGTTACTCGGCTGGAGCTACTTTCCGCGCCTGCTCAAACAGAAAATTCAGGGTTTTTTCGGTACGGATGTGGGAGGCGATACGGCGGATGGCCCCCTCCTTTTCCAGTTGCATGCGGACAGCGGCCACGGGTTCCCGGCGCTGCCGGGCGATGCGCTGAACTTCGTGATCGAGCTCATCCTGCGTGACCACGATTGCTTCCCGATCGGCAATCCGGTCGAGCAGCAAGGATCCCTTCACATTGTGGATGGCGCGGTCGCGCTGGGATGCCCGGACTTTTTCCCAGTCCAGCTTAAGCTGCCGGGGGTCTACGCCCGACGCTGCCAGCCCGCGCAGCTGATTTTCCACTTGCGTTTCGATTTGGCGGTCGATATACGCTTCGGGAACCGGAAAGTTGTGCGCTTCCACCAGCTTATCCACGATCTTTTCCTTCGCCTCCTGCTGCGCGCGCATCTCCCGGTCGCGAAAGATGGCTTTCCGGACAGCATCCCGCAGTTCGTCCAAGTTCTGGTAATCGCCCAAGTCCTTGGCGAAATCATCGTTCAGCTCCGGCAACTCTTTGCGGCGGATCGCCTTTACCGTCCCGTGAAACCGAATTGTCTTCCCTGCCAGCCGCTCCTGCCCGTAATCTTCCGGGTAGGTGATTTCGAAATCCTTCTCGTCGCCCGGAGAGAGACCGCGCAGGTTCTCCGTAAAGCCCGCGAGCGTCTCCTCATCTCCGATGTGCAGCACCAGTTCATCCTGCTCGATCGGAGGTTGAATGCCGCCGGTGCTCTTGAGCGCGATCACTGCATAGTCGCCGTCCTCGATGGGTCGGGGATCCAGGTTCACGTACTCGGCCCGCTGCTCCCGGAGTTGCTCGATACGCTGGTTTACGTCCTCGTCTGTGACCACCGGCTCCTGGTACGGGACCTCAATGCCGCGGTACTCGCCCAGTTCGAATTCCGGCGCCACCTCGAACTCGGCTTTGAAGGTTAGCGGCTCGCCCTTTTCGAAGTGCACATCCGTTACGCGGGGCGACCCGACCACCTGGAGGTGATCCTCTTCGACCTTCTTGTTGAAATATCGCGGCAGGATGCGGTCGAGCACATCCTGGCGGATATCGCTCTCAAAGCGGCTGCGAATGAGTCCAACCGGCGCCTTGCCCGGCCGGAACCCGGGCAGGCGCACCTTCTTCTGGAGGTCGGCGATAACCCTTTCGGTTTCGCGCTCGACCTCGCTTGCCGGAACCGTGATTTCAATTTCGTGCTTGCAACCTTCGACTAACGCCAAGGGAGTCCTCTACGGCTTGTTGTGCAGGCGCCTGGGATTGCAGAACCTCATAAGCTCAGTACGCATTCCCGGGCGTATCTTTAAGTACCCTCCGACCAGCTCGCCAGATATTGCTCCTGTTCGAGGGTCAACCGGTCGATCTTGACGCCCATCGCGTCCAGCTTCATGCGGGCGACGCTCTTATCGATCTCCTCCGGCACCGGATAGACGCGCTTCTCCAGCTTGGACGCGTTCTTCACCATGTACTCGGCGCACAGCGCCTGGTTGGCGAAGCTCATGTCCATGACCGAGGCCGGATGTCCTTCGGCGGCGGCGAGATTGATCAGACGTCCTTCGCCGAGCACGTAAACCTTCCGGCCGTCGCGCATTGCGAATTCCTCGACGAAGTCGCGCACCGGTTTGCGGGAGGAAGCCATCTGGGCCAGAGCTTCGAGATCCACTTCGACATTAAAGTGGCCCGAATTGCAGACGATCGCGCCGCTCTTCATGCGCTCGAAATGCTCGCGCGTGATCACGCTCTTGCAACCCGTGACGGTGCAAAACACATCTCCGATGGCGGCCGCTTCACTCATGGACATTACGCGGAACCCGTCCATGACGGCTTCGATGGCCTTGATCGGATCAATTTCGGTCACGATGACGTTTGCGCCCATGCCGCGCGCGCGCATGGCGAGGCCGCGCCCGCACCACCCGTAACCGGCCACGACGAAATTCATTCCGGCCAGCAACACATTCGTGGCCCGAACGATTCCGTCGATCGTGCTCTGGCCGGTGCCGTAACGGTTGTCGAAGAAGTGCTTGGTCATGGCGTCATTGACCGCCACAATGGGAAATTTGAGCACGTTCTCCTTGGCCATCGCGCGCAGCCGGATCACGCCGGTGGTGGTCTCCTCGGTTCCGCCGAGCACATCGTTCAGCAGTTCCTGCCGCTTGGTATGCAGGATGGTCACCAGGTCGCAGCCGTCATCCATGGTCAGGTTCGGCCGGTGATCGAGGGCGGCCATAATGTGCGAATAATACGACTCGTTGTTTTCACCCTTGATCGCAAACGTGGGGATGCCATAGTCGCGGACCAGGCTCGCCGCCACGTCGTCTTGCGTCGAAAGCGGATTCGAGGCGCACAGGGCGATGTTCGCGCCGCCATCACGCAGCGTAATCATCAGATTCGCCGTCTCTGTCGTCACGTGCAGGCAGGCAGCTACGCGGATTCCCGCCAGCGGCTGGGTCTTGATGAACTGCTTGCGGATAGTCTGCAAGACCGGCATCGACTGGAACGCCCATTCAATACGGCGCTTTCCGTGGTCAGCCAGACCCAGATCCTTGACGTCTCCTGTAATCGCTGGAGCATTAGTTGACATAGTGGTCCTCTTTGGCCCGAGCTCTTTCTGTAGTGTTCGCGCGGCCGCACTCGAGCGACGGCGCCGGCGCCGCGACAAGACAGGCGGCTACGCACGCTTCGGGCAACTTTTCCGTTACTAGTTCCTCATGGCGGCCATCGCGGGCCGGGCCGCTTCCCTCAGCGCCGCCGCTTTGTCCGTCGCTTCCCAAGTGAATGTGTCTTCCGTACGGCCAAAATGGCCGAATGCTGCGGTCTTCCGGTAAATGGGACGGCGCAGCTTCAGATGATCGATAATGCCGCGGGGGGTCAGCGGGAAATTCTCCCGAACCAAATCCGTCAGCGCCGAATCGGGTCCGGTTCCCGTGCCGAAAGTGTTCACCATGACCGACACCGGCTCGGCGACGCCGATGGCATAGGCCAGCTGCACTTCGCAGCGTCGCGCCAGCCCTGCCGCAACAATATTCTTGGCGATGTATCGCGCCATATAGGACGCCGAACGGTCCACCTTTGTAGGATCTTTGCCCGAAAAGGCGCCGCCGCCGTGCCGCCCCATCCCGCCGTAGGTGTCCACGATAATTTTGCGCCCGGTCAGACCTGTGTCGCCGTGCGGTCCGCCAATAACGAAGCGGCCAGTCGGGTTGATGTGATATTTGGTGTTTCCGTCCACCATATCCCCGGGCAGGACCGGATCGATGATGTGCTTTCGCACCTCGGCGCGCAGGTCTTCGGTTGAGATCTTGTCGTCGTGCTGCGTAGAAACCACAACGGCGTCGATCCGAGCCGGCCTGTTATTGATGTATTCGACGCTGACCTGGCTCTTGCCGTCGGGGCGCAGGAAACTGAGCTCGCCGGAGCGGCGCGCTTCGCTGAGCCGCCGCACCAGCTTGTGGGCAAGAATGATCGGCATCGGCATGAGCTCCGGCGTCTCATCGCAGGCGTACCCGAACATCAACCCTTGATCGCCCGCCCCGCCAGTGTCAACTCCCATCGCAATATCCGGCGACTGGCTCTGGATTGTATTCAACACGCCGCAGGTGATCGCGTCAAAGCCCATACTCGCGTCGGTGTATCCGATGTCGGCGATAACATCGCGCACCAGCTTCGGCACATCCACGTACGTCTTCGTCGTGATTTCCCCAGAGACGACGCAAATACCGGTAGTGACTAGCACCTCGCAGGCCACCCGACCGGTCGGATCCTCTTTAAGAACCGCGTCCAAAACGGAATCCGAAATCTGGTCCGCCATCTTGTCGGGGTGCCCCTCGGTCACCGACTCCGACGTGAATATGTGCCGCATGCTATCTCCCACTCAATGATCCTCCTCTTTTCAGCCGCTCCGCCGGCGGAGCGCGGTTCGACGATGCCCGCGGAAGGTAATCCCAGGGGAACCAAACCTATCAGTTTAACTCACGAGCAGCTTGTGATTCAGCGGTCTTCACTCCGAACCCGTGGATACTCGGGCAGAGTATACGCTGAGACCAGGCTGGCGTTTCCATCCCGATCCACCGCTTGCACGCCGAATACCACTTCATTAATCGACATGCCTGGCATCAGGAACTCGGTTACGTTGCCGACGAAGATGCGCCGCTCCCAAAATGGCGCGGTAGTCCGGCGGATCAAGACGATATAGCCGGCCAGATCGGGTTCAGGTTTTTCGTTGCGCCACCTCAGGAGCGCGTCATAACGGGACTTGCCGCTGCTCAGCAAGATGCGCGGCGCGCCGGGGCCCGACACAAACGGAATCAAGCCGGCCAGAATCACGGGGGGAGGCGCAGTCACCACAGGCGGCTTCGGCGCAAGCGCGAGGCTCGCCAGCGCCGCGGCATTTATCCGGGCGACGCGCGCTGTATATGCCGGCGACATATTCTCGATCGTATCCGTAGCCGTATGCTGGTGCGAGTAGTTCTCCTCAGCCGAGCTGAACCGGACCGCGCTGTACCCCTCCTGCTCAAACGGCATATGATCGCCGCCCCGCCCGAAGCGGTCCGCGCGGAAGATCACATCCGCTTGCATCGACGGTACGTAGCGCTCGCCCACATCTTTAATGTACCGGGCGAGCTGCCGCGACCCGGAATCCTCCGGGCCTGCCGAAAAGATTCGGACCGTCGTGTTGTCGATGCGGCCATCGCCGGACTCGATGCTTCCGATGATGTCATTATTCAAAACCGCCTCGATCTGCCGCTTCGCCTTGCGGGCCTGCTCCGCGTAGAGCCGGCTTCCGATCAGCCCCTGCTCCTCGCCGGCGAACAGGACGAACTCGACGGTTTTCTCAAATTCGAAACGGCTCATAACGCGGGCGATCTCCATCACAGCCGCGGTTCCGCTGCCATCATCGTTGGCGCCGGGCGCCGGGGCGTTCGGATCGGCTTCGCGCACTCGCAGTCCGGGGATCGCCGCCTCGTCAGAACTGCGCCAGGCTCGCAGCGCCACCGTATCGTAGTGCGCTGCAATGATAATGCGCCGCTGTTTGTCCACAGTCCCGGGCAGCTCCGCCACTACGTTTGACAGCTCTACATCCCGGGTGATCCGGCCCTGCCGTGCGACCCGGTGCGTGTCCAGGCGGACCTGCAGCCGCGGACTGTAGCGGCGCAGCTCGGCTTCAATCCACCGTCGGGCCGCTCCGATGCCTCGGTTCGGGTCGTTTTGGTCCGAGAGCGTATGCCGCGTGCCAAAACTTTGCAGCTTGCGGATGTTGGCGGCGATCCGATCCGCGGAGATCGCATCGACGATCTTTTTGACAGTTGGGTTGATTGGAAACAATTCAGCTCGCGCCGGGGCGCGGATGAGCAGCGCAGCCAACACTGCCCACACCGCGCGCTGGCGCTCGCGGTTCCGCGCCGCTCGACCGGGGTCATACAGGAGAGCCACGCTAGAGCCGCGCCGCGGTCCCATGCTCCGGGTATGTTTTCGAATATTTGTTGCGCTGATTTGTGATCGTGAAGCTTCCACTCGAAGTCGCCGAAAGGCGCAGCCCCTTGCCTTCACAGTTGGCGTCCAGGTTCGCAATGAACGGATCGGGCGCATTGTTCTGCTTCTCGCCCGCCACTGCGAAATGCACCTGCCAGATGTCCTCCAGCCCCGGCGATGAGCGAACAATCTGGTAGGTCGAGGGACTGCCGCCCTTCTTCGCTCCGTTGTTGATAATGGCTACGCGCGGATGTATGCCGTGCACCAGCGCCGGTGAGTTGGATTGATCTACGCCATGGTGCGAAACCAGCAAAACCGAAGCGGCGCCGATCAAGTTATTCGGGCACACCAGCTCCAACTCTTTGTTCCACGTCAGATCGCCGAGGTCTACAAACTTGAACGAGCCGTACGTGAGGACAAATCCGAGAGACCTCGCATTCTCGGAAGCATCGTTGGCCTTCTTTTCGACGCCGGAACACGCCGCATTGGGCTGCCCGGCGCCGGGGAGCGGCGTCTGAATATGATCGCCATTGGACGTGACGACTTCGACGTCGACGCCCTTGAGCGGAATCTTGTCGCCCGGTTTCGCGATCATGCGCTTCGAATTGGCGATCGCCTTCGCATAGGCGGCGTCGAGCTCCGAAGCGGATTTCGTTGTTTCCACATTGCTGCCGTGATCAACAAATGTCCCGATGGGAATGCGCTCGGCGAGGTTGGCCGCCCCGCCGGCATGATCGGCGTGAAAGTGCGTGATCAAGACATAATCAATTTTTTTGACGTGAGCCGATTTCGCCGCCGAGATAATACGCTGCGCGTCGCGCGCTCCGAAGCCCGCCCATCCAGCGTCCACCAGCATCGACTCGCCCGACGGGGCCACAATCAACGTCGCCTGTCCGCCTTCTACATCGATGAAATATATTTCCAGATTTTTCGCCGCGTGCGCTGCCGGCAGGAGGCACAGCGACGCGAGGAGAGCCAAGCAGGATCGCATCGGTGGAAATACTAACACAGCGGGGCTGGAGCCGATGGCGCCCGCCAACCGGGCCAGGCGCTTTGCGGGTCCGCTCTGATCCGCGCCGCGGCGCAGCAGGCGCTTCGTCTATCTGGGTTTGTCCGCAGCCGCAACCCAGTCCGCCACGAAAATATTGAACTCGTACCGTTCCTTTGCCTCGTGATCCGACACGAATACGAGCCGCCGCCCATCCGGCGAAAACTCCGGAAACGCCGTGAATCCGCCAAACCAGGTCACCCGCTCGACGCCGCTGCCGTCCAGATTCATCACGTACAGCTCGAACCTGCGCGAATCGCAGGCCTCCTTGTTTGAGGAAAAAATAATTCGCTTGCCGTCTGGCGTAAATGAGGGAGCGAAACTGGCGCAGCCGAAATTGGTAATCTGCCGCTCATTTCGGCCGTCCGCGTCGGAAACGAAGATCTCCATCTTCATGGGCGCCGTCAGATTCTCGCTCAGCAGATCTTTGTACTTCTGAATCGCCGGCGCGTCCTTGGGATGATTCGCCCGCCACACCAGCCGTTTTCCATCGTGCGAGAAGACGGCGCCGCCGTCATACCCCAGAGTCTTTGTGATCTGCTTCTTGTGCGATCCGTCGAGATCCATGGTCCAGAGATCGAGGTCGCCGGATGCCAGCGAAGTGTAGACGATCTTCTTGCTCCTCCAGTTGACGGTAGCCTCGGCGTCATATCCGGGCGAATCGGTCAGTCGTGAAAGGATTCTGCCATCGTCAGTCGCCAGATAGATGTCGTAGCCGGGAAACACGTCCCATACATACCCTTTGCTCCGGTCGGCGCGCTTGGGGCAGGCCGCTCCGGATTCGTGCGTTGACGCATAGAGGATCCGCTTCCCGTCCGGCAGAAAATAACCGCAAGTGGTCGCCCCTTTCCCGGTCGAAACCATTTTCGAGTTCGAACCGTCCGCGTTCATGATATAAATCTGGTCGCACTGAAGCCCATCCCGGGTCGATTGGAAGATCAGACGCTTGCCGTCCGGCGACCAGTACGCCTCAGCGTTCTGCCCGCCGTGCGTGAGCTGCCGGATATTGGCGAGGCGCTGAGACTGGGCAGGCAGCGTCGCGAAACCGGCGAAAACGGCGATCAGGCATCGGTTCATGGGGTTTCGCGACTATTGTATAGTGGACGCAATGGCGTTCGATGAGCGTACGTTTGCTCATCATCGTGGCTTTTTCGGCGGCGGCAGCCGTCGCGCAGGTTAGCGTCGCTGGCCGGGTTGTGAATGACACCAACGCGCCGCTCGCCGGCGCCGCGGTCACGATCCGGGCGGCGCAGGGCGACGCCAAGGCCCAGGCCATCACCGATCCGACGGGAAGCTTCAAAATCCGCCTTCATCAGCCCGGTGATTTTCTAATCGACGCCGAACTTTCGGGCTATTACGCGCTCAAGAACAAGCGCGTCGCTCTGCGCGCAGGCGACAACGAAGTCAATCTGGTGCTGAACCCGGTGCGCGAGTTTGCCGAATCCGTCGATGTCAGCAGCGGTTCCACGGCCGTCGCGCTGGACAAGACCACCTCGGAGGAACAGCTCACCGGCGCCGACATGCTGAATGTGCCTTTTCCTGCCACCCACAGCCTGAAGAACGCCATGCGCATTCTGCCAGGTTTGGTTCAGGATTCGGCTGGCGGCATTCACGTCAATGGCGGCAGCGAGGAACAGGTGCGTTATCTGATCAACGGGTTCGACATCTCCGACCCGCTCACGGGCAAGTTTGATACGCGGATCAGCATCGAATCCGTGCAATCGATGAACGTGCTCAGCGGTCGATTCCCGGCCGAGTACGGCAAGGGCTCGGCGGGCATCGTCGAAGTGAACACGCGGGTTGGCGACGACCGGCTTCGCTATTCGGCTACCAACTTCGTTCCGGGCCTGGAGATGCGGAAGGGCTTCCGCATCGGCAGTTGGAATCCCCGCTGGAACCTCTCGGGCCCGGTCCGGCGCGGGCGGATCTGGTATTCCGACAGCCTCGCGATGCAGTACGACACGACCGTGATCAACGAGCTTCCGCCCGGGCAGGATACAAGCACCAGCCTGCGCTACACGAACATGCTGCACTTGCAGGCAAACCTTACGCCCTCCAACATTCTGAGCTTTGGGTTTCTGGGATCCGGATGGCGGGCGTCACGCACGGGGCTGAGCGCGCTCGATCCGGCCCCGACCACGGTCGATCGCCGGAGCCGGCAGTGGTTCGAATACGTCAAAGACCAGGTGTATTTCGGCCACGGCGCCCTGATCGAGTTCGGCTTGGCCAGCAACCGGACCTTCACCCGCCAGATCCCGCAGGGCACTGACCTCTACATTGAGAGCCCCACCGGCCGCAGCGGGAACTTTTACATCAGCGGCAACCAGCAAGCCGAACGTGAACAATATCTCACCAACGTTTTTCTTCCCGGCTTCCACTTCGTCGGCGCGCATCAGTTCAAAACCGGCATCGATCTGGACCGGGTGAGCTACTCGCAGGATCTGCACCGTACCGGATTCGAGTGGCGGCGGGCGGACAACTCGATCGTGCGAATGGTGACCTTTGGCGGAAACGGGCAGCTGGGGCGCTCGAATCTCGAGAGCGCTGCATATTTCGAGGACAGCTGGCGAGCGCGCCGCAATGTGCTGGTGGAGCTGGGGCTGCGCGCGGACTGGGACGAAATTCTCCGCCGCTGGAATCTTTCGCCGCGAACCGGAATCGCATGGTCGCCGTTCGGCCGGGAGAACACGAAGATCTCAGGCGGGTATGCGATCACCTACGACGCAACCAACCTGTTCATGTTCACGCGCCCGCAGGATCAATACCAGATCACCACTTTTTACCCGCCCTACGGTCTCCCGAACGAACCCGTGCAGCAGACCTTTATCATCCCCGGGCGGCGGCTGAGTTCGCCGAGGTATCAGAACTGGAGCGCTGCGGTGGATCATCGTCTGGGCGCAAATACTTACCTGCGGGTACAAGCGCTGCGCCGCCGCGGCGATCGCGGTTTTACCTATTTCGCCTCGCCGTCGCCGACACCGTTCGATATCCTGTACCAGCTTGGGAACCGCCGCAGCGATGCCTACGACTCGGTGGAGCTCACCATTCGCCAGAATTTCCGAAAGGAATACGGTTGGATGGCGAGCTATACGCGATCGCGGGCGCTCTCCAACGTGGTGATGGATATCAACAGCGACAGCCCCGCGATCGTAGCGAACAATGCCGGCAGGCTCCCTTGGGACGCCCCCAACCGGCTGTTGAGCTGGGGCTATCTGCCCACCTTTCGCAAAAATTGGGCGCTCGCGTACCTGATGGAATATCACACCGGCTTTCCTTTCTCCATTCAGAATGGGGCCGGGGAGATCATCGGCGGCGTCAATTCTCAGCGCTTCCCGTCCTTCTTCGAGCTGGATCTGCATATTGAAAAACGCATCCGCTTTCGCGGCCAATTGTGGGCGATACGGGGCGGCTTCAACAATATCACCAACCATAAAAATCCTAACGTGGTGAACAACAATCTCGACGCCCCCAATTTCCTGGCCATGTACGGCGGCCAAACCAGGGCGCTCAACTTCCGCATTCGCTGGCTCGGTAAGCTGTAGCTGATGCTCCGCCATTTCGCGCTGTTGGTCGCATGTTGGTCAGCCACGGCCGCTGAGTTGCGCTTTGCGGCGCGTCTGATTGCGGACGGTCTTCGCGGCGGCTATCAGGTCGCCGCCGTTGATCTGAATGGCGACGGCAAGGCCGATATCGTTGCGCTCGCCAGCGGCATGGACGAACTGGTCTGGTTTGAAAACCCGAGTTGGGAGCGGCATGTGCTAGCTCGAGGCCTGCACGGCATGATCAACTTGGCCGCCTACGACGTCGATGGCGACGGGATTCCCGAGATCGCGCTGGCGCACGAGTTTAACATGACGGCCGCAAAGAGTCTGGGCGTGGTCAGCCTGCTTACCTCGAACGGCGACCCGCGGGCGGCCTGGACGATCCGCGAAATCGACCGGCTGACAACCTCCCATCGGTTGCGCTGGGCCGATATCGACGGGTCCGGACATAAGGCGTTGATCAATGCGCCGCTGATTGGCGCCAAGGCTGTCGCCCCAGATTATCGGAGTCATGTTCCGCTTGTCTTTTACCGTCCCGGCGATTGGGCGCGACAGCTCGCGGGCGACCAGAATGAAGGCGTGATGCATGGAATCTATCCCGTCGACTGGGACGGCAACGGGCGCGAGGCCGTCCTGACGGCGAGCTTCTCCGGCATCGATCTGTTCCGGTTCACTCGCAACGGGTGGACCCGGGAGCCGATCGCCCCGGGCAATCCGGATCCCTGTCCGAAATGCGGGACCAGCGACGTCGCAGTTGGAAAGCTGGGTCGCGAGCGTTTTCTCGCAGCCATCGAGCCCTGGCATGGAAACAGAATAGCGGTATATTACCGGCGCGGCGCGGCCTGGCAGCGCTCGGTCATTGATGATGCGCTGCCCGACTCGCACTCGATTGCGACGGCCGATTTTAACCGCGATGGGCGGGACGAGATCGTGGTGGCGCAGCGGGGCGCGCCCGGACGGGTGGTGATGTATACGAATGCGGCGGGCGCCTGGGTGCGGACCGTCATCGACGAGGGCATTACCGCGGCATCCTGCGCCATCGCTGACCTGGACGGCGACAAGCGACCGGACATTGCATGCATCGGCTCGGCGACGCAGAACCTGAAGATGTATCGACTCGTCTCGCCCTAGACGGGCGGCTGCCGGCCATTGCAGGCGTTTCCGCGCCGATATCGGCGCTCCGCTGGCTGCGCACCACCCGTCAAGCGGGCGGCGGCGCAACCGGCTGCGCCTGCTCGGCAACCCGGGCGATGCTAATTGAGCGAAACCTTCCGCAGCAGCCGGAAATTTTCCAGCATTTTGCCAGTGCCCATGACGACAGAAGTGAGCGGGCTCTCCGCAATGGACACGCACAGCCCCGTCTCGCGGCTGATGCGGACGTCCAGGTTGCGCAGGAGCGCGCCGCCGCCAGTGAGCACGATCCCGCGGTCACTGATATCGGCGCTCAACTCAGGCGGCGTGGCTTCGAGCGCCACGCGGATCGCCTTCACAATGGCTGTGATGTTGGGGTCGAGCGCCTCGCGGATCTCGCTGTCGCACAGGGTGCGGCTGCGCGGCACTCCCTCCACCAGATCGCGCCCTTTCACATCGAACGTTAAGGGCTTATCCAGCGGCGCGGCCGAGCCGATCCTGATCTTGATATCCTCGGCCGTCCGCTCACCCACCAAAAGGTTGTAGCGCTGCTTCAGGTACTGCATGATGGCGTCGTCCAGGACGTTTCCGGCCACGCGGACCGAACGCGAGTAAACGATGCCGGAGAGCGAAATCACAGCAATATCGGTGGTTCCGCCTCCAATATCCACGATCATGTTGCCGGCAGGCTCCGTTACCGGGAGTCCGGCGCCGTAAGCCGCGACCATCGCCTGGTTCACCAGGTAGACCTCGCTCGCGTGCGCCCGGGTCGCCGATTCGATCACGGCCCGCCGCTCGACTTCGGTGATTTCGCTCGGCACCCCGACAACCACGCGCGGCCGGACCAACATTTTCCGCCCGTGAGCCTTATTGATGAAGTAGCTCAGCATTTTTTCACTGGTCTTGAAATCCGCGATGACCCCTTCCCGCATCGGCCGTATCGCGGCGATGTTGGTGGGCGTCCGGCCAAGCATTTCTTTAGCCTGGGATCCGACTGCCTCCACATCTCCGGTAACCCGGTTCACCGCCACCATGGACGGCTCATCGACAACAATACCCCGGCGGCTGGCGAAAACCAGAGTGTTGGCGGTGCCGAGATCAATCGCAAGATCCGACGAAAACAGGCTTGAAAGCGGTCTGAAATTCACAAAGCCTCCACCTGAGGATGTCTATTTCCAGCTCTGTTAGTCTGAGAGTGCCTCTCGATCATCGGGATTCTCACCTGGTCTGCAAAATTTCCGCGCAGGATTTCTGAGCCGCTGCCATGGGAGCGGGCAAGATTTCCAATCGCGCCGCATTCGCCCCCGGATCTCAGCATTCGGGCGGGCGCGCTCGAGGCGCCGCAGCGGCTTTGAAAGCGGCGGCGCGGGCAAGGGACAGCGAGGGGCGGGAAAAGGCGAGAGTTCTCACGCCGTGCCATAATGTGGCCGGATAACGTTCACTGCTCTGGAGGTCCGGTGAAACACCCACGTCTCAGCCGCCGTCATTTCGGCGCGGCGCTGGCCGCGTCCGCAATTCCCGCCCTGCCTGCGCAGCAGACGCCTTCTGCGCCCAACCCCAACACAAGCCAGCAGCGGCGTGGAACAGCTCCGGAGATCCCGCCGTTTGAGGGAACTTTGACCTTCGCGCGCTCAGAGGCCCCCGTCAGGGCGCAGCCCTTCCGCATGACGCAGGTGCGTATCACCGGCGGCGTGTACAAAGAAGCTCAGGAATGGAATCGCGGGTACATGAGCCGGCTCGCGGCCGATCGGTTGGTCCGCAATTTCCAGTTGAATGCGGGCCTGCCGGCAACCGGCGAACCGCTCGGCGGATGGGAACAGTATACGCCGGGGCGCGCCGGCGAGCTGCGCGGGCACTTCACCGGTCATTACCTGTCGGCCCTGGCTCTGCTGTATGCATCCACCGGCGACCAGGAAGCGAAGGCCAAAGGCGACGCCATCGTCGCGGAGCTCGCCAAATGCCAGCAGAAGCTCGGCGGCGGATACTTGAGCGCCTTCCCGACCGAGTGGTTCGACCGGCTGGACGCGCTCAAGCCCGTGTGGGCGCCCTTTTACACCTACCACAAGATCATGGCGGGCATGCTCGATATGTACCAGCATTGCGATAACCGGCAGGCGCTCGAGGTGGTCCAGGGCATGGCCAAATGGACCGACAATTGGACGGCGTCGAAGTCCGAAGAACACATGCAGGAGATTCTGAAAAACGAATATGGCGGCATGAACGAGGTGCTCTATAACCTAGCCGCCGCAACCGGGGACGATCACTGGGCTTCCGTCGCCGACCGCTTCACAAAAAAGACGTTCTTCAACCCGCTCGCGCTGCGCCGCGATGAGTTGCGCGGCTTGCACGTGAATACGCACATTCCTCAGGTGATTGGCGCCGCGCGCCGGTATGAGCTGTCAAACGACATGCGCTTCCACGATGTCGCCGACTTCTTCTGGTGGGAAGTGACCACCGCCCGCGCATATGTCACAGGCGGCACCAGCAACGGCGAAGGCTGGCTGGTGCAGCCGCGCCGCCTGGCCGCTGAATTAGAACGAAGCACGGCGACGGCCGAGTGTTGCTGCGCATACAACATGCTGAAATTGACGCGGCATTTGTACTCCTGGACCGCCGACCCGCGCTGCTTCGACTACTACGAGCGCGTCCTGCTGAATCACCGCATCGGTACGATTCATCCGCAAAATGGCCACACGCAGTACTATCTGTCGCTCACGCCGGGCGCATGGAAAACGTTCTGCACCGAGGACAAATCCTTCTGGTGTTGCACCGGCACAGGAGTCGAGGAATACGCAAAGCTCAATGACAGCATCTACTGGCATGACAACGACGGCGTCTTCGTGAATCTGTTCATCCCTTCGGAGCTCAACTGGAGCGAAAAGGGATTCCGTCTGCGCCAGGAAACCAACTATCCGGAACAGCCCTCGACAACGCTGATCGTCAGCCTCGCCCGGCCCGCGCCGATGGCCCTGCGCATTCGGATCCCGAGCTGGCTCGAATCCGGCGGCTCGGTAAAGGTTAATGGAAAGACGCTCGAAGCGGCGCCGGCTCCAGGCAGTTATTTCACGCTTGTGCGGAACTGGAGAAATGGAGATCGCGTCGAGGTCACACTTCCAATGCGCCTGCGTATCGAGGCGATGCCCGACGACCCGAACAGGATCGCGATCCTGTACGGGCCGCTGGTGCTGGCCGGGGATCTCGGAGCCGACGGCCTCGATGAAAAAATGCTCGAAGGCCCGAGCGGTCCGCCGATCCAGCGCGCCCCGAAAATCGAAATACCGCATTTGCGGCGGACGGGTTCGGATCCGGCGACCTGGATCCGGCCGGGGGACAAGCCACTCGCCTTCCGCGCCGCCGCACAGCCGCACGATGTCGAGCTCGCGCCGCTGAACGCCATTTTCGGCAGGCGCTACACGGTGTATTGGCAGGCCGGCTAAATACCGGCCCGCGCCTGCCGGATTCGCGTCTTCGGGCGCTCCCGGCGCATCTAATAGCCTGAAAGGACCGCCCATGCATAGAGTCGTGATCATCGGCGGAGGATTCGGCGGCCTCTACACAGCCCAGGCGCTCAAGCGCGCGCCGGTGAGCGTCACAGTGGTCGATAAACGCAACTTTCACTTGTTTCAGCCGCTCTTGTATCAGGTGGCGACCGGCTCGCTTTCGCCTGGCGAGGTGGCGTCTCCGCTGCGGTCCATTCTGCATCGTCAGAAGAATACGCAGGTGCTGCTCGCCGAAGCGTATGATCTCGACCCGGAGCGGCGCAAGGTCATTCTCAACGACGGCGAGCTTGACTATGACACGTTGATCGTTGCGACAGGCTCCGAGAACCATTATTTCGGCCACGAGGAGTGGGGCCAGGTCGCGCCCGGCCTGAAGACCGTGGAGGACGCGACGCGCATGCGGCACAAAATCCTGTTCGCATTCGAAGCTGCGGAACGCGAGCGCGACCCGCTCCGGCGCAGCGCGTGGCTGACGTTTGTCGTCGTGGGCGCCGGACCCACCGGAGTTGAGCTGGCAGGCGCGCTCGGTGAAATTGCGAACGACACCCTCAAGAACGAGTTTCGCTCAATCAAGCCGGAGGAGGCGCGAATTCTTCTGCTAGACGGTTCGCCCAGGATTCTGCCAACATATGCGCCCGAATTGTCGAAAGCAGCCGAACGGCATCTGATCGCGCTTGGCGTACGGTCGCGGACCGGTGTCCGCGTGACCGGCATCGATGAGAACGGAGTGACGCTTCATTCCGAGCGCGGCGATGAGTACATTCCGGCGAAAACCGTGCTGTGGGCCGCCGGCGTCGCGGCGACCTGGTTCGGTCGCGTCATCGCTGACCGGACTGGCGCCAAGCTCGACAAACAAGGCCGCGTGTTCGTGGAACCGGACTTATCGGTTCCAGGCCATCCCGAAATCCTCATCATCGGCGACCTTGCTCATGTCGAGCAGGACGGACAGCCGTTGCCCGGAGTCGCGCCGGTCGCGATGCAGCAGGGCCGATACGCGGCCAGGCTGGTGCAGGCCCGACTCAAGGGCCAGACTCTTCAGCCGTTCCGCTACTTTGATAAAGGCAGCCTGGCCGTGATTGGACGCGCCGCAGCGGTCGCGCAGTTCGGAAGAGTCAAACTGCACGGATTGATCGCCTGGCTGGTCTGGCTCTTCGTGCACCTGATGTACATCGTGGAATTTCAAAACCGCGTCCTGGTCTTTATCCAGTGGGGCTTCGAATACCTGACGTTTAATCGCGGCGCCAGGCTGATCACAGGCTACCGCGATCTGCCGCGCGACGTATCCATCGAAAATACCGAATCCGCGCTGAAGGCGTGAGCTTCAGGCGTCCACGCCGTGGAAGTTCTGGATGTGAAAGGCGCGCTTGCGGCCGGCGTTTACAATGTGGCCGTGAAACTTCAGACGCCCGTTGATTAAGCAGTCAATTGGCTTGTCCAACCCGTGGTCGAACGTGAGAACCTGGCCGGGTTCCAGCTGGAGCAGGTCTTCCACCGTCAGGGTGGCGCCGCGCAGGCGAGCTTCGAGTTTCATTGACGAAGTCTTGAGCAGCCGGAAGACCCGTGAATGTTCTTCTTCCCCCGCCTGAGTGCGCCGCACCGACCACTGTTGATCGAACTTCTGGCGCAGCATCTTCACGACAATGGACGGAATGCCAAGATTCATCATCCCGGCGTTCTCGCCGATGCGCACTTCCATGCTGATGGCGACCACGGCCTCGTTCGGCGCCATGACCTTCAGCAGTTGCGGCTCTGTCTCAAAATCTTCAATCTTGAAGTCCAGAACGCATACCTGCTGCCATGCGGCGCGCAGATCGTGAAGCACAATGCGGTAGAGCCCCTCCAGAATGCTCTGCTCGATTTCAGTGACGCCGCGGCTGATCTTCGCGGAGCTCTTTCCGCCGCCGCCCAACAGCATTTCGATGATAGGGAATACCAGCGCGGGATTGATCTCCAGGATGGCATTGCCGTCGTAAGGCCGCATACTGAGCGAAATCATGCAGCTTGGCGAGGGCAGGCATTGGGAAAACTCCATAAAGGACAATTGCTCCACTGAGACCAGGTTCACCACTGCGTAAGCGCGCAGGTAGGCGGACAGGCTGGAGGCAAGCGTGCGCGCGAAGTTCTCATGCAACAGGTGAATGGCCCGGAGCTGGTCTTTGCCGATGCGATCGGGGCGGCGGAAGTCGTACGGCTGCGCCTTCCGGGCCGGATCGTCATCCTCCGCACCCTCCCGCAAGTTGCGGAATACGCTGTCAATTTCCTCTTGTGAAAGTACCCGATCCGGCGGCATTCGTCTGGGCGCTTCTGTCCTTCACGGTAATCATCGGACGATCTCCGAAATCCTTTAGCCGCCCCCCAAAAAATACGCAGGCAGCCTGACGCTGTCTAGGATGCTCCGGTTACGAGGCCAGATGTTCCGGCCAGCGGCGACGCACCTGAGCCCGGTTCACGATCGCTTTCCATCGGGCGTTGAATCGCTCCGCAATATCCGGCCGGCGCTCCAGCAGCTTCCCGAGTCCAAGCCGGAGATGCGGCTGCGCTTCCTTGGCGCCTTGAGCCAGGTAACTCTCAACCTCGCTCCAGCGGTTCGTCAGCCCCCCGGAGTCGAGCAGAACGATGCGGTCTCCGCACACGCCGAAATTCTTCAGATGAGCGTCCAGCGAAAACAGACCGTGCGACCACCCGGCCTGCCGCAGTTCGAGATAGCGGTCCAGCCAGCGTTCTACTTCGTCAAACCGGCTCGTCCCGGCCAGCTCCGCCAGCCGGTCATATAGCGTCGCTTCGACGCGCTCGGTCGCCTCGCACACTACCAGCCAGCCGGGCCATCCGCCTACCTGCACGCGCGCCGGGGGAAAACGGATCGTCCGCGGGACCAGCGACGTACCGGCGAGGTAGGTATTCGCCAACCGCTCTCCCCGGCGATCTCGCGAGCGGTAGTTTTTCCAGATCTGATAAATGCGTCTGCTGAGCCAGACGCCACGCGGCGCTATCATCATGGCCGCTTCAATCATCACACGCAGCAAGCGGATGAGGCGGGACGGCCTGCTCAGCAGACGGTCGCGGAGGCGAGCGGGCAGCAAGCGCGCCGCTTTGGCCAGAATCCTCCATAGCACGATCAACGCGATGATTTCGCGGCGGGACCGCTCGCGCTTCACCACCCAGTGTTGAGACGCGTAGACGACTTTGCCGATTCCCTCGCCGATCCGGCGCAGCGGCTGGCAAATCAGCTCCTCGGGCGCGCGGGCAAGCACTTCCGGGCATCCCCCAGCTTGTACAGGCGCCTTACCACGGCCGGCCTGCGCGTGCGCGGCCATGCTATTCCGACGCCAGCATCTCGTCCCAGGTCACGCGGCGCCCGGTATCGATCGCCATGCGGCCCAGCAACGACGTGTAAGTGCTCTCGGCGGCCGTGAACGCGTTATTCTCAGGCTTGTTTTCGAGAATGTGGGTAAGAAAACGCTCGATCGCGTCTATGGTAATCTCCCGTTTTGAATCAACCTGGACCGGCTCCTGTCCGGGGCGCGACCAGCGGTAGTACTTCCGGTGCGTTTCGAGCGTGCCTTCTGTTCCGAAAAACTGTTCGTCCACCTGGCTCCAGCCCTGCGCAAGCTGACAGGCGTGGAGGAAACCGTGCAAGCCGTTGCCGTAATCGTATGTCACGTTCAAATGATCCATCGTGTCGCCGTAGGTCCGCATTTTGCGGCCGCCGTCGCCAACCGCCGAAAGCGGATGCCGGCCTGCGTACCAGTTCAATACATCGACCCCATGACAATCCTGTTCGACGATCATGTCGCCGGATTTGGCGCGCCACGGATACCAGATGCGCGCCTCGCGGTCCGGCGAAGGCGGCGGAGCTTTGGGATTGACGCCGCCCACCATCCAATGGCTGCGCATGAGCGCAATCTGCCCCAGCTTCCCGGATCGGATGATCTGCTCGGCAGCGAGATACTCCGGGCTGTATCGCTGCTGAAACCCGAACTGTATGTGCCTGCTCTTGTCGGCGCGCTCGGCCGCAATCAGCAGCCGCTTCACGCCCAGAACGCTGGCGCCCGCCGGCTTCTCGCAGTAGATGTGCTTATCCGCGTTCACGGCCGCCTCGAAATGCTCGGGATGCAGATAAACGGGCGTCGCAATCAGAACGGCATCGACGGCGGCGTCGGCAAGCAGATCCTTGTAGTCTTTGTAGGTCTTCGCGTTGGCGGCCTCTGGAATCTGCGTTTTGGCGCGGTCGACCTGGTCCGGATAGAGATCACACAGCGCGACGATGCGCGCGCGCGGATCTTTGCCGAAGAAAGCCCCGTCATAGCGTCCACGATTCCCTGTACCGATAATGCCCAGCGCCACTGCTGAATTCGCCTGGTAGCCAAAGGCCACATCAGGCCGGACGATCAGAACGTTGGCGGCGATGCCTGCAAGCGCGTCGCGTCTCCTCATGCCCGTGAGTCTATACCATCCGCGCCCCAAAAATGGCGGCGGAAGGTGCGTCGTTCCTCCGGGTCCACCTCAAACCCGGAGCCGGCCAGGCTTGAAACCCCGCCCTCGAAAAAATGCCGCACCAGCAGCCCAGTTGACGATCGCCTCTCTCGCGCACCCCAATCGCTTGGTCGAAGTCCGCTGCTCTTCGGACCTGCGGACTTTCGTCGCCTTGTCACTCTTGCGGCCTGCGGGCGACGGGAGGATGCGTACATCTGGCTGCTTGATAGGCGGGGCGAAACGCAATGGGCAGGACGCGGACCGGTGAACGACGCAGCGCTCCGGGAGCTGAGAGAGAGCGTGGTTTGCGCTTTGCCGTCAAAGTAGGAGCCTCGTCGGCCGTGCGCCAAGATCTATAATGACGCCGGAATGTTCATCGTACACGTTTATGTCCACGTCAAAGCGGAGCACGTGGAAGCCTTCAAAGTCGCTACCATCGAAAACGCGCGCAATAGCATTCGCGAGCCTGGAATCGCGCGGTTCGACGTCGTTCAGCAGAGCGACGACCCGACGCGCTTCGTGCTGGTGGAGGCGTACCGCACGCCGGACGCCCCGGCCCAGCACCGCGAAACGCAGCACTACCAGAAATGGCGCGACGCCGTCGAACCGATGCTGGCGGAGCCTCGCACCCGGACCACATTTTCGAACGTGTTTCCAGAGGACCAGGACTGGTGATGCGGTTTGATTTCTCAACCGCCTCCCGAATCGTGTTCGAGCCGGGCGCCGCGGCGCAGATACCGGCCATCGCTCGCGAGCTGGGGAGGCGCGCGCTGGTGGTGACCGGACGCGACACCGGCCGGTGCGCACGAACGCGCGCCGCACTGGAGCGCGCTGGCGTAGCAAACTCGGTGTTCTCCGTATGCGGCGAACCGTCGCTGGACGCGGTGCGCTCAGGCGCTGCCGCGGCGCGCGAGACCGGCGCGAACCTGGTGATCGGATTCGGGGGCGGCAGCGCGATCGACGCCGCCAAGGCGATCGCCGCGCTTGCGCCAAACTCCGGCGACCCGCTCGATTACCTGGAGGTGATCGGGCGCGGCGCCCCCCTCGAACGCCCGCCGCTGCCGGTGATCGCCGTCCCCACCACCGCGGGTGCAGGATCGGAAGTCACGCGGAACGCCGTGCTGTATTCGCCGGAGCATCGCGTCAAGGCGAGTCTTCGCAGCCCGCTCCTGCTGCCGCGCGCCGCCATCGTCGACCCGGAGCTCACCTACGGGCTTCCGCCCGCTGTGACCGCCAGCACGGGGCTGGACGCGCTCACGCAATTGATCGAGCCGCACGTGTCCGTTCGGGCCAATGTCATGACGGACCTGTTCTGCCGCGAAGGCATGCGCGTCGCCGCCCGCGCCCTTCCGAGGGCGTTCATCGATGGGACCGACCATGGCGCGCGGCAGGCCATGTCGTTTGCCAGCCTGCTTGGCGGACTCGCGCTGGCCAACGCCGGGTTGGGCGCCGTGCACGGCTTTGCCGCCCCGGTCGGAGGGATGTTCGACGCGCCGCATGGCGCAATCTGCGCGGCGCTGCTAGCCTGCGGAATGGAAATCAACATTCGCGCGCTGCGCGCCCGCGCGCCAGAATCTGAGGCTTTGCGCCGCTATGGCGAAATCGCGCGCATTCTGAGCGGCGATCCCGGTGCGGAACCCGAAACCGGCGTCGCCTGGGTGCGCGCCATCTGCGACCAGCTGGCCGTTGCTCCGCTGCGCGCCTACGGCGTCACCCTCGAGCATGCCCCGCAACTGGTCGAGAAGGCCGCCAAGGCCAGCAGCATGA
>Ga0070740_10001525_pt1 | contig 31359 bp, 25 predicted proteins | sample Coa_R2_FD_67286 | JGI IMG/M metagenome (GOLD analysis project Ga0070740, IMG submission 67286) | Surface soil microbial communities from Centralia Pennsylvania, which are recovering from an underground coalmine fire - Coalmine... | ecosystem: Environmental > Terrestrial > Soil > Unclassified ...
ATCTTTGCCAGTTCGGGATAGGAGTGCAGGTGATAGTTGCCGTTCCGGGCCATTGGCGTAACGATCATGCGGTAGCCGGTGGTATAGAGTTTTTCAAGCGTCTGTTTCTTGCCGTTATCGTGCAGCCAGTAGGGCGGTGTGACCAGCGTCAACTCCATGCCGGGGAACTTTGCCAGTTCCTCCAGCTTGCGCTGCGAGGTGCCTGAGACCAGGGCCTTTGAGAGCATCAGTACGCGCATGATTGTCTATCGCTTCCTCCGGGCAACGGTCTCTTCATAGACCGCAAGCGTCTCACTGGCCGTCTTGCGCCAGTCGAACAGTTTCGCGCGCGCCAGTCCGCGCGCCTTGAGGTCCGCGCTCAGTTCGCTGCTGGTCAGCACGCGATACATCGCGTCGACCATCGCCGGCAGGTCCTCTGGATCGATGGTCAGAGCGGCATCGCCGACCACCTCCGGCAGCGAGGTGCGATTCGAGCAGACCACCGGCGCGCCGCAGGCCATCGCCTCCAGGGGGTCCAGCCCGAATCCCTCATAGAGCGAGGGAAAGACGAAAACGCTCGCGCCGCTGTAGAGCGTGGCTTTATCCTCATCCTCAACAAAGCGGTAGATGATCTGGCCGTTCATGCCGAGATCGGCCCCCACCGGGCGCGGATCGGGAAAGAGTGAGCCGCTGTGTTTATCAGGATTGCCGGAGATCAGCAGTTGCAGGGTGGGATCGCCCAGGCGTTTGTAAAGCTGCGAGAAGGCGCGCACCAGTTGCGGCACGTTCTTGCGCGCGTCCAGTCCGCCCAGGTAAAAGACATAGCGGCCCGTCAGGCCGTAGCGCGCGCGCGCCGCAGCCAGCTTCTCCGCGTCCTCAACGGGCTTGAGGGACTCGCTCACTCCCTGATAGATGACGCGAATCCGTTCGGCGGGAATCTTCAAGGCGTCGATAATATCCTGTTTGGCGTGCTGCGAGATCGTAATCACCAGCGTCGCTTTATGGGCCGCGCGCGAGACCACGCTTGAGTAGACCTTTGCCTTCGCGCTGGCCCGGTAGAGCGGCAGGCGCAGGGGAATCACATCGTGGATGGTCGCAACTACGGGAATTGAGCCGGTGACGAGAGGCGGGGCGAAATGGGGAACGTGAAAGACATCTACGCCCAATTGGCGGGCTGTGCGCGGTCCCGTCCACTGCTCCCAGGTCATCTTCTCCAGGCTAGAGTTGCGCCCCAGGGGACCGGTCACGCCCCTGACATGCTGTACAAAGGGCGCCTGGAGTTGCTGCTTCACGCTCTCTGGCAGCGGATCAGGGCCAACGAGGATATACTCATTTTGGGTATCTATCTGAGCCAGGGCGTTCAGGAGATGGATCAGGTACTGACCACTCCCGCTTGCCGGGTGGCGGAAGAACAAGGTATTGATGCCGATTTTCATGAAACAGGGACCTCATCAGAGAAATTCGTGGCCCCATTATACAGCTTCTGGTAGACGGTAAGCATCTTTTGGGCCGCTTTTGGCCATGTATAGAGCTGAGCGCGCTCATAGCCTTTCTGGCGCAGCTCTGCGCGCAGTTTCTCGTCGCCGATCAGGCGTGTAATCGCCTGTGCGAGTTCATCGATCTTGTGTGGATCGACGGTCAGCGCGGCATCGCCGACCACCTCCGGTAGCGAGGAGGTATTGGAAGTGATCACCGGCGCGCCGCAGGCCATCGCCTCGATGGGTGGCACGCCGAAGCCTTCAAAGAACGAGGGGAAAGCAAAGACATCGGCCAGGCTGTAGAGAATGCAGAGTTCCAGCTCGCTCACCCGGCCCAGGAAGCGCACCCTTTTCTCCAGTTTCAGGTCGGCAACCAGTTGGCGCGTCTGGTCGTAGAGCCAGCCGGGACCACCGGCCAGGGCCAGCATGGCCGGACGATTTTTCTTATCGCTCTGCGCCTGATGGAACGCTTTGATCAGCCCCATATGGTTCTTGCGCGGCTCCAGCGTTCCCACGCCCAGTACCAGGGGATGTCTCAGGCCGAATTTGTTGGCGGTGGCTCCCAGCAGCACGGGATCGGTGATGCGCCGGAAGTGGGGACGCAGGCCGTTGGGGATAATCACGATCTTCTCGCGCGGCGTGCCGAAGTGCTTCATCAGCGTGCGCGCCGAATCAGGCGAAACCGCCGCCACCGCGTCGGCTGCTGCGACCGATTCTGGCACGACCTTCTTGAGATACTCGCTCAGGCTGGGCACAGCGTACTCCGGGTGTTCCAGGAAGGCCAGGTCATGAATCGTGACCACCTTGCGGATCTTGCCGCTCAACGGCGGCAGCACAAAGTCCGGGCCGTGATAAATATCAACCTTGCCCGTGAAGAGATTGGCCGGCAGGGGAGCGCGCCAGCGATACCAGAGGACATTGAGATAGCGATCTGGAATCACGACGCTGCGCCCGCGCACATTAGGCGCATCAGGAAACGGACGCTCCCTGGTGGGGCGTCCGCTGGTGATGAGTGTATAGAAATTCTCTTTATCTTCCGCCAGCATCGCATCCAGCAGGCTACGCACATAGTTGCCTATGCCGGCCTCCTGGCGTATACCGGCGGTATAGTCGAAAGCAATACGCATACAGCGGCCTTACCGTAGAGTTTTTAACCGGGAGGCCAGGAGAACCCGCGACCTCCGAGCAGGTGGAAATGCAGGTGCTGCACCGATTGTCCGGCTTGCGGCCCCACATTCGTCACGAAGCGATAGCCCCGGTCCGGCTCGCTCAGGCCGAGCTCGCGGGCAACCTGAGCTGCTCTGGCGAAGAGCTTGCCGAGCATTCCACTATCCTCTTCTGTCAGGTCGGCCATTGAGGCGATATGGCGGCGCGGAATAAAGAGAATATGGTGGGCAGCCACCGGATTGATGTCCGCGAACGCCACCACATCATCATCCTGGTAGACGATCTTGCCTGGAATACGCCCATCGGCAATCTTACAGAACAGGCAATCTTCCATAATAACCTCTCTCCAATCTTCCTCGTTTTACGCCTCCGTGGGAGCCTCTTCGCTCTCGCCGGTAGCCGTTATCACCTGCACGCTCTGGATTTCCGCGCTTGGCAACTGTTCGGCAGCTTGAGCTGTGCCGGTTTCCGCAGTCGCGGCAGCCGCCTGGGTCGCCTTTGCAGCCTCTTTTGCCTCTCTGGCCTCGCGCGCCTTTCGTCTGATCTCTTCAAACTCGGCGGCATGCAGTTCTGGATCATTGTATGGAGGCAGATTCATCTCCGCGCGGATGGTCTTGATGGCCTGGTAGACTACGCCGGGCTTGAGATCCAGTTCATCGGCAATTTTGCGATGAATCCCAACGGGTGGGACAGGAAGATACGGCTCGTAGGCGCTCTTAATTTTCGCCTTCTCCTCCTCATCGCCCTTGTAGGTCTGGGCCTCCCACCAGCTAGGAATGTGCTCGCGTTCGCGCAGCGCCTTGACGATCTGTTTGACCGCTTTCTTTGGAATCGAGAGTTCGCGGGCAATCTGGCTGCGAATACCATCAAACTCGGCGGGAACGGCCAGTTCCAGGTAGCGCGCCTCGACCTGGGCAATCTGCTCAGGGGTGGGCTTGAACGGCTCAGGAGGCGGAATCTTCTCCTTCTTAGGCTTTGGTGAAGCAGGCGCTTTGGGCTTTTTCTGGCCCGCAGATGGCTTGCCACCACGTTTTTCTCCCACGTTGTATTTGTCCACGCCGGGTCGCGGACCCCGCATCGGCGTGCCAGCTTCCATAGGCTGACGCGGGCGATGACCAACTCCGCCGACAATGCTCCCACTCATCGGGGCATTGCGATAAGCGCCCGGGCCGCGATAGCCGCCGGGACCAGAGGGCCGCTCGTCGCGATAGGAACCTGGTCCCCTTGTGCCCGGTCCACCGTATGGCTCGCGTGGTGCAGGGGAGGACGGCAGCCTGGGCCGCTGTGGGGGCGGCTCCGGCTCGCTCACTTTTACATCGTTGACGGCATCGAACCAGTGGCTGGTTCCGCTCGTCGCGGGTTTTTGTTTTGGTGGTGTGGTTGCAGGACGGCCAGGGCTCCCTGTGCCTGGCAAGCCCTGCCCAGATGGCCTTTGCGCAGTTGGCGGAACTGCCTTCGCGGCCAATTTCTCTTTTCTGGCCTTCTGCACGCATTCTGGGCAAGTTACTTCTTTCGCATTGGCCGACTGGAACCACTTGCCACAGGTCGTGCAGCGCATTTTGATTTTGCTCATGCGCGGTCTCCCCTGTAATTTCAAAATTCTCCTGGCTCCTGTTCTCCGCCAGGGCTAAAGTGTCGGAATGCATTTACCAGTATACCATAGGCTTCAACCAACTCCACTACGCATTGATTCCCAAATTTTTTTGAGATCATAGTGGGCTTTGGCGGAGACAAGAGAACGTAGATTTTGTTTGTGTGTTACAATAGGGCTGAGTATTGTTTCACGATTGAAGAACAGGAGGTGGCCTTGTTGGTTACTCTCATCACTGTGGTTCGTTCGAGCAGCGTGGCATAGCCGCCTGGGAGAATGAACCTGTACATATCGTAACTCTCTAGCCCTTTCTTTACCGGGTCCGTCTTTCTCCTCACGCGGCGCGCCGTGTTTTTTGTTGTCCCTCAAGCGGGATGACCTTGAAATCTCTGCTTCTCTCTCCACGCTGCTCCATGCTCGCTTGATCGCCAGATTTTTTTGTCATGGAGTCAACTTTCTCATGAAAACGCTGCTTAATGATAAGCCTGCCTCTGGGATGCCGGCACGCCGTCAGCGTCCCAGGCTTCCGCGTGTCCTGCGCTCCTTTTTGCTTCACCGCCGTTTCGCCCTGCTGTGGACCGGCCAGACGGTTTCCAGCTTTGGCTCTCATATCACCGGCATCGGCCTGCCCGTTGCCGCTCTGCTCCTGTTGCATGCAACGCCCACGCAGATAGGTCTGCTGGCGGCCCTGAGTGCGTTGCCCGGCCTGTGCATGGGCCTGTTTATCGGGGTCTGGGTCGATCGTCTGCCCCGGCGCCCTATTCTGCTGACGGCTGATATCGCGCGTGCTCTGCTGCTCGCGGTAATTCCGCTGATTACTGTGCTCGGTCTGCTGCATTTCGCCTGGCTCGCCGTGATAGCGGTCCTGACCGGTTTGTTCACGGTCGGTTTTGAGGTCGCCAGCCTCTCGTTCCTCCCCGCGCTGCTTCAGCCAGAAGAGCTCCTCACCGGCAACAGTCGCCTGGCCACTAGCAGTTCGCTGGCGGAGATCGCGGGACCCCCTCTGGCCGGTCTGCTGATTCAGATGCTGACCGCGCCGGTGGCTATCCTGCTGGACGCCCTTTCGTTTCTCTTCTCAGCGCTCTGCGTTGGACTGATTCGTCTGCCCGGACGCCCGGGAGAAGTGCCGTCTGTCCAGCCCATCGAGCGCGCGCATTTCGGACGCGAGGTGCGTGCCGGCCTGAACTATGTGCTGAAAGATCCACTCCTGCGGGCGCTGGCCGCCTATACCTGTACGCAAAACTTTTTTGGCGGGACGTTTGCCGCGCTCTACCTGGTCTACACCTTCCAGCTTTTCGGCGCGAGTCCGCTTGCCTATAGCCTCCTGGTTGCGTGCGGAGGTCTGGGCGCGCTCGCTGGTTCCTTCGGCGCGACCTGGTGTGCGCGCCGTTTCGGCACCGGGCGCGTCCTGATCGGATCGGCGCTGCTCTTTGGGACGCTCGCGTTTTGCACGCCGCTCGCTGCCGGACCGGCGCTCGTTGCTTTCTCGCTGCTGGCGCTCTCCCAACTCGTTGCCGACGCCGGCTTTTCGGTGTATTCAATCGGCGAGATCAGCCTGCGTCAGCAGCTTATTCCTCACCATCTGCTCGGTCGCGTGAACGCCTGCATGCACATTCTCTCGACCGGCGTGCTGCCCCTGGGGGCACTCCTGGCCGGCCTGCTGAGCGAGTTGGTTGGCGTGCGTCTGACGCTGCTGGTCGGCTCCGCCGGCCTGTTTCTCGCCGCGATCTGGCTGCTCTTCTCACCGCTGCGCCGTCTGCGCTGAGCCTCTATTCGTGGTCCGTCCGACAGGATGGACCACGCCACCGGCGTTGGTCGGAGAAAAACACGCAAAAGTACTGAAGAAAGTCGCGTTCGCAGGCGAAAAGCGCCCGTTATGCTAAAATAGAGGCATGTAGTGATGGAAGAAAGGGGTAAACGTGTATGTCAGAGGATGTATTCAGCCGCAACCAGTCTTTTCAGCAGGCTATAGCTACCACCATTACCTGCCGAACGATCATCAAATATAACTCCAACCTGAGCGAAGAGCAGAAAGCGGAGATTCTGGGGGAGATCGAGAGCACACTTGGCTTTCTGGAAAAACGTCTGGGGTCCACGCTTGAGAACGACTCGACCCTCATTCCAGAGAAACCGCTCGATTCCTCGACCAACGCTGCTGACGAGGAGCGTGCTCCAGCCGGCGGACAAGAGGATCGGTATATTTCATTGCAAAACCTGTACAGACTTCATCAGTCATACCTCAGCAACAAACCGGGCCGGGGGATCGCAGCGTTGGAGACGCGCTACAGAACCGTGATGGGGGTACTGGACCAGGTGCAGGAGCTGGCCGGGCAGAATGTGGCGCCAGGCAATAGTGATGTTGAGCGGCTGCTGGGCCGTGTGCGCGGGTTTGTCACGGCGCTCTATTGCATGTTTCGCGAATTCGCGCTGTTGCTCTCGAATATCGTTGATGGTAAAACCATCGATATGGATACCGAGGCCCTGGCTCTCTTGCCAAAGCACTCACTTGCGCTCCTGCAGGAGCAGCGTGTGCGCGATATAACCCCGCTGATCGAGGTCTATGGCAAACACCTCCGCTTGCAGGAACGCAAGGGCGCGCTGACTGCCTGTGCTCGCGAGGCCGGGGCCCTGCTGGTTTTCCTGGAGGAGAATCTGAGCCAGACCTTTGCGCGGCGCAAAGAGATTGCCGCTCAGATCAAAACGATCGCGGGCCTGCTCAACGAATTGACCGACCTGCTTACGGACTATGGGCAGGCCATCGCGAACATTATCCAATCACCGTCAGCGTCGCTGTAATCACTGTGGGCGATACAACTACCGGCACGCCGGAGCCGTCGGTGGCCGTCAGGGTGATGTGGGCGGTATACGAGCCGATCAGTTTTCCTGCGCTGCTGGCCTGGACGACTATGGAACCGCCCGAACCTGTGTCGGTGCCGGATGAACGCGAAAAAATGATCCAGGAAGCGTCGCTAGAAATCTGCCAGGAAACCGGGAAGGTGCAACTGCTGCCCTCAGACAGTGTGAGCGTCTGGGGGGAGGGTCCCGAAACCAGCACGGAGGCGAAGGAGAGCTTGGCCGGAGCCACATTCAACGTGCAGGGCGCTCGCACGCTCAGCGCAACCACCAGCGTTGCCGGGCTGCCGGCCAGCACTTTCCCGTGACTATCGAAAGCCTTTACCAGTAGCGTAGCCGTATATGAGCCGGGACTGAGTTGGGCCGGCTCGACGCTGACCATCACGGCAGGTGTCACGCCCGCCGTGGCGTTGCCTTCGGTCGCCGAGAGATGAAGCCATGCAGGAAGAGCGTTTGCCGGCACAATCAGCCAGGAGAACGTGCTCTGTTGCCCGCCGGAGAGGGTCACGGTCTGCGGCTCAAGCTCTGTCTGGCCCTCAGTTGCGGTAAAGGCCAGGCGCGACGAGGAGAGCAGCAGGGAGCCTGCCTGGCTGATCTGATGGGAGCCAGCCGTGGGGGTGGCCGGAACGGCGCTGGTCGTGGGAGAGAACCGGCGCATAAAACCCTCCTGATCGTAGCGCGAAGCAGCCGGCGCGCTGTGGTGGCGTATGATGCTCAACGCCAGCAGCGCCCCATCGGTAAGCAGGGCCAGCGCACCCACAATACAAAAGATAAGCAGCGCGCGACGCACCCGCTTAGGTATGGTCCGCTGCACCGGCAGGGGAACCGCAAGCACATTTGTTGCTTGAACTTTACCGCTGCGCTGATCTGTCTCGCTCATATCATCCACCACCTCTTCCGCCATCTCTACCGTCTGAATGCCAGACGTCTCAAAGGACCGACTATTCTCTTCGCTCGCTTGAGGCCAGCTACGCTCCGCCTCTGTCTCTGCTGAAAAAAACTCCTGCCCTTGCTCCTCTGGAGAACTGGCCTGCGCAGCCCCCGGCTGGGCGGACGGGAGTAATTCTCCCGTTCCTCCCTCCCGACTCCCGGCCCTCACTAACTCCTGCTCTTCCTCCGCAACCTCCGCCCCACGCTCCAGCAGCGCATCCCGACAGGCGTCACAGAAAATCGAGGATATACTACATGGACGATTGCACGATAAACACTTATGCATGAGATCACGCCTCCCTACCATTCCATTAGCCCAACGAAAAAATCCTATTATGAATACATTTTTATACCTTAAAGGGCATACTGTGCGCAATATATCCGAAAAAAGTAGCCATATGGTAATAGTATATGCTGTATCACAGCCCGCTTGTTTCTTGTTAAATACACAAGATTGAGAGTGTGTCTGAAGCGCGTATTCGCACCTGCGACACCCGCCTGATGTTGAATGTGATATATAAAATATAAATAGAATTTGATATGAAAATATATAAAAGTGACGAGGGAGCCGGAGGCAGGCTCACGACCCTACATACGGGAAAGGTGAGGGGCGAGTTCCAGGTGATATCAAATCTGCCCTGGTACTGTCTGGATACTACTTCACCGAATTTCATAGTCGCGAGCGTCGAAGACGCTCGCGACGGGTGATGATAGAGACGAGCCTCTGGCTGCTGCTCAGGCTCCCTGAACGACCGCCTGTGTGCCGGCCTCCTGTTCTGAGTGTGCTTGCTCGGAGGATTTCTCATCCTTTGGCGAGCCGGGCTTGCGGTCCTTGCGACCCTCGACCAGCACGTAGAGGGTGGGGACCAGCAGGAGCGTCAGGATCGTCGAGGTGGTCAGGCCGCCAATGACTGTGATGGCGAGCGGAGCAGCGATGAAGCCGCTCTCCTTGCTCAGGCCGAACGCCATTGGCAGCAGGGCCAGAATAGTTGCCACGGCGGTCATCAGGATCGGGCGCAGGCGGCGGCGTCCTCCCTCGATAACCGCTGTGCGCGCATCCATGCCCTTAGCCCGATACTGGCGTACCAGATCAAGCAGCACGATCGCGTTCGTCACCACGATGCCGACCAGCATCAGCAGGCCGATCAGCGAGGGGACGCCCAGTTCTGTATGCGTTGCCAGCATCAGCAGCAGCGAGCCTGTGGCTGCAAAGGGGATCGAAACCAGCAGGATCAGTGGCTGCACCAGGCTACGGAAGGTCGCGACCATTACCAGGTAGACCAGCATAATCGCGGCCAGCAGGGCGATGCCCAGGCTGCGAAACGCGTCCGCCTGGCTCTGCGCTACTCCACCCGCCGAGACCGTCACGCCCGCCGGCAGGTGCAGTGCATCGATCTGCTGCTGGATCTCTCTATTGACGCTGCCAACGTTATTCGTAGTTGCGGTGGCGCTCACCGTTGCGGTGCGCTGCCCGCCGAGATGCGTGATCTGCGTTGGTCCCAATGTTGACTGTATATTGGCGACATCGCCCAGTTTCACCCAGACGGTTTGCTGACCAACCTGCGCGGGCAGTTGCAGATTCTGCATATCTGCCAGTGTGGTGGCCGGCGTGCCCAGGAGTAGATTCACATCCTCCTGCTCGCCGTTGAAATTAACCGTCGTAACTGTTGTACCGGTGTACACTTCGCGCAGTAGTGCGGCGACTTGCTGAGCGGTCAAAGCATGAGCCGCAGCTTTCTGAGGATCAACCTGCACATTGTACAGTGGCGCGGCGGCGGTCAGGTTGCTGCTGATGTTGGTGATATTGTGAACCTTCGAGAACGCGTCCAGCACCTGCTGCGTGGCCTGGGCCAGCGTGTCCTGGTCGGGGGCCTGGATGTTCACCGCGACGCCGGAGCTATTAAAGCCGCCGGAGCTGGCAGAGAACTTCAGCGTGCCCACGCCGCTCAAGGCGTTCAAACGATTTTGCAGGTCTGTCTGGAACGCGTTCTGATCGGCATTGGGGTCGGTCGTGATCGAGAAGGACGCGCTATTCGTGCCGCCCGCAGCACCAGAGATTTGCGCGAACGTGCCTGTGGAGCCGATTGTCACCTGGTAGTGCTGGATTGGGGGCATAAGGCTGTTCAGCACGTTCTCGACCTGTTGTGCAGCCCTGTCGGTCACATCCAGGCTGGTGCCTACCTGCAGCGTCTGCGTGATCGAATAGGTATTCTGCTGCGCTGCGCTGAAGAAGTTCGTGCCCAGGAAAGGAGCCAGCGAGATCGAGCCAAAGAAGAGCACAAAGGCCACGATCAGGGAAATCACCTTGTGGCCTGTGACCCAGCGCACGATCGGCACATAGCCGCGCTCCAGAAGCGTGCGCTTTTCGTGGGGATCTTGCGCCTTCTGCTCGTTCGCTCTAGCTTTTGGGGCTTTGAGGAACCAGTAAGCCAGCACGGGAATGATGGTCAGGGCTACAAAGAGCGAGGCCAGCAGCGCGACTGTCACGGTGATGGCGAAGGGTCCGAAGACCTGGCCCACCAGGCCGCCGGTAAAGGCGATGGGCAAGAAGACCGCCACGGTCGTCACAGTCGAGGCGGTGACTGCGCCGGCCACCTCGCGCACGGCTGTCGGAATGGCCGTTCTTTTCTCCTCGCCATAGCCCAGGTGGCGATAGATGTTCTCCAATACCACAATCGAGTCATCGACCACGCGGCCAACCGCGATAGTCATTGCGCCCAGGGTGAAGAGGTTCAGCGAGAGGTTGCCGATCCAGAGCGCGATCAAGGCGATCACGATCGAGAGCGGAATGGAAATCGCCGTGACCAGAGTTGAGCGCAGCGAGAAGAGGAAGAGCAGAATGACCAGGATGGCGAAGGCGGCCCCGATCAAGCCCTCGTTGAGCAGGCCGTGTACGGCGCTGGTGATCGAGGGTGCCTGGTCGGAGATTACGGTGATCTTCGCGTTGTGGCCGAGTTGATTTTGTAGGGAGGCGATCTCGTTGTTGACCGCCTGCGAGATGTTGACCGTGTTGCCGTCGGCGGTCTTGGTGAGCGAGATGCCCAGGCTGGGCTGCCCGTTAGTACGGGTGAGCGAGGTCGAGGGAGCCAGGGTTTGCTGGACGGTTGCTACATCGCTCAACTTAAATTGCACCGGAACTGTAACCGGTTTGCAGGTGCTCGCGGCGGCGGGACCAAGCGCGGCAATTTGGGCTGCTGTACATGGGGATGTCGTCTTTGTCCCGGTCACTGGCAGGTTTTGCAAATCGGCGAGCGAGCTAAATTGATTGCCCGCGCTGATGGCGAAGGTCTGGCCGTCGTTCGTCACCTGGCCGGCGGGCACGGTTACGTTGTTGGCTTGTAATGCGCCCGAGATTGCCTGGATGCTCACGCCATCCGCCTTCATTTTCGCCGGATCGAGCGTAATTGATACGATCCGCTCGCGCACGCCGGTGACGTTCACCTGAGCCACGCCGTCGAGGCCGCTGAGGACCGGCACGACCTTTGTTTTCAGATCGGCAGCCAGCGTTGCCTGGTCCTCATTGGCGGTCACGGCAAGCTGAATGATCGGCAGGGAGTTGATGTTGAAGGTCTGCACCTGCGGCGCCTGTACCCCGGTGGGGAAGCCGGCCTGCACGCGGCTAATCTGCTGCATGATCTGCTGGCTGGCCTGGTTGAGATCGATGCCATAGTTGTACTCAACCACGATAACCGACGCGTTCTGGTTTGAGTACGAGGTTATCTGTTGAATGTTTTGCAATCCCTGAATGCTCTGCTCCAGCGGATCGGTGACGTTTTGCTCCACGATCGACGGCGAGGCGCCGGGATAGGAGGTGATCACCGTCACCGCCGGAAATTCCAGCGAGGGATAGAGTTCCTGCTTGAGCGATGGAATGACCAGCGCGCCAAAGATCAGGATGGCGATGGTCGCCAGCGCAACAAGGCTGCGATTCGCCAGGCTCATTCTGGAAAGAAACGACATAAGAAACTCCTTATGGGGAATAGGTTATTCATTTGGCCGCGTGTTTTTCGCTATTGCGGCGTTTGTGTGCGTTCTCCAATGCATACGGTTCATGCGAGTTGCATAAAAGTTAAGGATAGCTTACATTGACCGGTAGAGGTTGTCGTCAGGGAAATCCCTGATGTTTCTCTCAAGGATTTTCTGTAGAATTCTCAAAGGCAGCGGGTGCGCGAGTGCGCTATGCAAATATTTCAAGCATAGAGGATGGCGCGCACGGTCTACCCTGACCAGCGCATGTACGAACGCGCCGGGTTACAAAAGCAGGATCGATCAATGGTACAGACAAAATTTGCAACGAAGAGGGAGATGTTGAGCGGCTTTCTCAGCCTGCGCTGGTTGCTCATTCTGGCTGGCCTGGCCGCTCAAATGGTTGTGCTGGGCGTGGCGCTGGCGAACCTGGGCGGGCCAGCCAGGACGGATGTGACGCTGGCACCCGTGCCAGGCAAACCTGGCGTGTGCCAGATTGTCGCGCTGCGACCTTTTAGCGATGCCTGGATACGCGGCGTCCAGCCGGGGGTGCAGGTAAGGATCGTCGGTGACGCGCAGAACGAAACCTGCGCGGTTACTGCGTCCTCTGTTCGGCTAGAGATCGTCGGCCTGCCGGCGAACGAGTTCAACGTGATTGTCCAGTCGCCGCCGGTGGACTTTTTCGACGTGGCGATCGCTCTTCTGCTGGCGGTGATCTTTGATGTGACCGGCATTGCTATTTTTCTGCGCGCGCAAAATCGCCAGACGGCCTGGATTACCTACGCGCTTTTTACCTGTACCGCGTTCATCCTTTGCCTGCTCAATCTGCGCGGGGCAGATTATTTCTGGCTGAACCTGCTGGGTTTTACTGTGGCAATGCTTGTGCGTGGACTCTCTGTGACGTTTGTATGCCTCTTCCACTATCCCTTTAAGGAGGGGCAGGAACGCCGATCTGTCCCGCTTCGCCCTTATATTCCTCTACTCATTGGTGTCTTGCTGGCGGTTCTCGATGCGTTCATGCCGGTTGTGCCGGTGCAGATTCGTCTCACGTTTATGGCGCTTAACGTCGCTTATAACGTCCTGTGCGTGCTGACGGTGATCCTGGTGATGGCCTGGGGATTGCGCCATCTCAGCCGGCAGGAGAAGCAGTTTGTCCGTATGGTGGTCACAGGTCTGCTGTTTCTGCTCATCCCCCTGGTTCTGAACCTGACCGTTATTCGTACAGATGCGGTGGTTCAGGAGAGCCTGATTCGGCTGATCCCCATCCCGCTGGCTGTGCTGCCAATTGCCTGCGATTACGCGCTTTTCCGCCGTCGCCTGCTGGGGACGACCAGTATGCTCAGCCGGCAGGCCATGCGCGGGCTGCTCTGGCTTCTGCTGGCCAGCGTTTTTCTCTTCCCCAGCATTATTCTGCTGCGCGCTATCGGCGGTCTGCATCTGCCGCAGGAGGCGCTGGATTACGTCTATGCCGCGCTGCTTGCGGTGAGTCTGCTCCTCTTCCCGCTCCTCTGGAGCAAGGTGCGCGATGTAGGCGACCAGGTGTTCTACCAGGATTTCTACGAGTACAATCGCTCGCTGCGCGATCTCAGTGCTGCTCTGACGCGCCTGCAAGGTATCGAGCAGATTAGCGCGTTTATGCTGCCGAGCCTGGCGACGCTCCTGAATGCTACGGAGGTTTGCCTGCTCCTGCGCGCCGTGCCGCTGGCCGGCGAAGCGTCCCGATCTGGACAATTAGCCGCACCGCCGGGCTGGCGAGTGTATCGGCATAGTGCTGCCAGCCGTGATGAGTTTGCCTCTCACTTTGCGGGCGGTATTCCAGAGGAGCGCCTGATTCACATTGCCAATCTGGGCCTGACGCACCTTACAGAAGATTCATCTGAGCCTCTGCTGCTGGATGGCCTGCTCCTACTGGCGCTTTACAACGGCAATCGGTGCAGCGGCTTTCTCTGTCTGGGTCCCAAGCTCAATCTGGAGCCGTACAGCAAGGAGGATCGCAGTTTCCTGTGTACCCTGGCGTCGCAGCTCTCTGTGCTTGAGGTCAACAGTCGCTACCTGGAGCAGGCGCGGGCCAATGCTCAGCAGATGGCCGCGCTGACCCACCGCGTGGTTTCGGCCCAGGAGGAGGAGCGGCGGCGCCTGGCGCTTGACCTGCACGACGAGGCTTTGCAGCAGGCCATGCTGGTCGTAAGGCAACTCTCCGACGCGAGCAATATGGCCGAGGTTGCGGAGGTCATGCCCCTGGCTCGCTCGGTGGTCAGCAGCCTGCGCCGTACCTGCCTGGAGTTACGTCCTCCCTTGCTGGACGAACTGGGACTGGCCGAGGCTCTCCTCTGGCTGGCTCGCCAGGCCGAGGAGCGCAGCGAGACGAAGATTGCTATCCAGGTTGCCTGTCCGGGCGACTGGCAGACGCGCCTGCCGGCCAATGTGGAGCTGGCCTTTTATCGAGTCGCGCAGGAGGCGCTCTCTAATGTCTTCAAGTACGCGGGGGCGAGCAGGGTTCGCATCCGCCTGCGCCGGACGAAGTGCGAGGGTATTTCTCTGCTGATCTCTGACAACGGGCGCGGCATACTCAAGCAGCGTCCGCTGGCGGAGAATCTTGGGCTGGCGGGTATGTACGAGCGCATGGAGGCGATTGGCGGCACATTGCGTATCCGCACAAATCCGGGTCGCGGCGTGACCATCCGCGCGTGCTATCGGTCCGCGCGCCCGGGTCAGCCTTCCGGGGTTCTTCCCGCCGAGCAAAAGCAGGCGGAGCCGCAAAACACGCCAGAGGAGGTTCGCCTGTGAACGAGACAGAAGCAGCGCAGAGGCCGATTACTATCATGCTGGTCGATGACCACACGATGATGCGCGAGGGGACGCGGCGTTTACTGGAGGAGGACCCGGAACTGAAAGTTGTCGGTGAAGCGCAGGATGGCAGTGAGGCGCTTTCGCTCTATGGCAGGCTCAGGCCGCGTGTTATCATTCTCGACATCGCTATGAAAGGACTCAATGGCTTTAGCGTTGCGCAGGCGCTTTTGCGGGAGGGAGAACGAGAGAGTGCTCCTGGCATTCTTGTCCTGACCGCCTACGATCAGCCGGCGTATGTGCAGACTATGCTCAAGCTGGGTGTGCGCGGCTACTGGCTCAAGAGTGCGCGCGGTAGCGAGATTCGGCAGGCCGTGCATGAGATTGCCGCCGGGAAGCGCAGTCTCGGCCCGGAGATAAGCCGTATGCTGCTTGCCGGCGCGGGCGAGGCTGGGGCCGTTGAGGTTGAGCCGCTAACCTCGCGCGAACTGGAAGTGCTGCGCCTGGTCGTGCGGGGCGCGCGCAACGGCGAGATCGGGCAGAGCCTGAGCATCTCGGTCAAGACCGTCGAGACGCACCTGACGAGCATCTATGGAAAGCTTGGCGTGCAGTCGCGGGCCGAGGCGATTGCGCTGGCCCAAAAGCGAGGGTTGCTCTTGAGCGAGGAATAGCTCAGGGGTGAGCGCGACAGGCGGCGCAGCGTCCAAAGAGGGTGATTGAATGGCCCTCGATGGAGAAGTGCGTCTTCTCGGTGAGCGCGGCGAATTGTTCAGGGGGAATGCAGACATCGACATCGACTACGCGATGGCAGGAGGTGCAGGTCAGGTGGTGGTGGTGCTCGTCGCTGCCGCACACGCGATAGCGATGCGTCCCATCGGCGAACTCGATGCGGTCCAGCAGGCCGGCGTTGACCAGCATTTCTACGGAGCGGTAGACCGTCGCGCGCCCCAGGCGCGGCTCGCGGTGACGGAGATCTTGCCAGAGATCATCCATCGAAAAGTCCCTCCCGCTGTGCGCCAGTTCGATCAGACGCTCGGCAATCACCCTGCGCGGGCGCGTATTGCGCTGGCACTCCTGGTCAAACACGGCGTAAATCTTGTCTGCAATCACGGGCGGGCTTTCCTTTCTACTGGCAGGATGGGCACAGACTTTATATTCTTGTGGCTGTATTTTATCACAAAATGATTCCGCAGAAAAAAGATCGAGGAAAAAAGGTTGCCCGATGGATTCTTTCTCCTGACCTCTAGAATAACTACGTTTCTCGCTCGTAAAAGTTCTCAGCGCGTGTCCTGGGTGTCGCGCTGATCCTCTCTCAAACGTGTTAGTAAGCAGGCGGATGTAAGCTAGTTTCAACCCCCACCATCTGCTGGGAGATGGTGCAATGACCGCGAACGGTCGGGCCTCAGTATACGCCCTTGTGCAGAAAGGGGCAAGAGACCTTCTTATTCTGAACAGGTGGTGTATGTTTACACTAGAAAGAAAGACATGGGAAACGTTTTTTTGATGAGAGGAATGTGTTATGCAGAGAACAGATATCGAGCGGGCTTTTATCAACGCCGGCCTGAAGTCGCGGGTGCAGGCCATTGATGGGCTGACCCGTAATTCGATCCGGCTGCTCACCAGGCCGGTGGATGAAAGCACCCTGCGGCCCGGCGACTCGAAGATCGGCGGCGTCCCCGATCTGCCGGCTGGCGTTTGCTGGCCGAAGTTCAACGGGCAGCCACAGTCGTTTCTCGCCCAGATCCGCCTTGCCGATGTGCAGGCATTTGATAAGGATCACTTGCTTCCCACTCAGGGGATGCTCTGGTTTTTCTACGATGCCAACCAGCAGACCTTTGGCGAGCAGCCGGAGGATCACGCCGGCTGGCGTATCCTGTTTAGCGATGATCCTTCCGCCAGATTGCAGCGCGCGGTCGCTCCTGCCGACCTGCCGCCTGCGAGCCTTTTCCTGTCCTGCGCGCTTACCTGCAGAAGCGAGCTTACTCTGGCCCTGGACCCGCCGCTGGAGCAGCCCGACGCTCACTGGAGCGACCAGGAGCAGCAGGCATACGAGCAGGCGCTGGACGCCTTGCAAGATCCCGCCGAGCGCGCTCTGCCGCATCATCGCCTGCTTGGCTATCCCGATACCATCCAGGACGATATGCGCGAGCAGTGCCAGCTGGTCTCGCATGGTGTGACCGATAGCGCCGATCCGCGCGCGTCCACACTGCAAGCGGGCACACGGGACTGGCTGCTGCTGCTGCAAATTGATACGGATGCGGCGGCGAAGATGCGCTGGGCCAATAACGGCATGGTCTACTACTGGATCAGGCGGGCCGACTTGCAGGCTTGCCGTTTCGATACCGGCTGGCTGGTGCTCCAGTCGGAATGACATCTGAAATATTTCAGGAGGAAAGATCTCTGCCAGGCTTGCCTTGCCTGGCAGATCAAGGACAAACGAAGGAGGACCCCGTGAAACGCTTCTCTATTCTAGCCGTGCTGCTCTGCCTGCTCTTGAGCGGCTGCGCCAGCGTGTCTATTACGCCGAACAACCCATCAACTACTCCAACCGGCAACACCACCTCGGGCGCGGCGCCGAAGTGGGGCGTGCAGACCAAGACCTCGGGATGTGTGGTGAGAGGGCCGCTCCAGGACACCGAGTGTACGCCCGGCGATATTTTGCCCAACGTCACTAAAGATCAGGTCTGCCAGTCCGGCTATGCCTCATCCGTGCGCAACGTCACTACCAGCACAAAGAATAAGGTCTACGCCGAGTACGGTATCACCCATCATACGACGGGGCAGTACGAAGTCGATCACCTGGTAAGCCTGGAACTGGGCGGCTCGAACGATATCTCCAACCTCTGGCCCGAAGCCGCCAGCCCCAAGCCCGGCTTCCATGAGAAGGATAAAGTCGAGAACTATCTGCACGACCAGGTCTGCTCAGGAGCCATCTCGCTGCAACAGGCCCAGATCGAGATCGCCACCAACTGGCTGAACGTCTACAACACTATGCCGAGCAGCGATAAAAACTCTGGGAGCAACGACAATGGCTCGCCATAAAAAAGCGAGAGGCCATTGCTCCCGCTCCTCAAGCGCACCCAGAGGGATTCGAACCCCCGACAACCTAGTTCCGAAGACTAGTGCTCTATCCACTGAGCTATGGGTGCATCGCTTTTGATTGTAACACAAATGTCAACCAGAGGGGGTGGTTTCAACAAGGCTGGATATCTTTTCCTGAGGATTTGTGAACTTTTTCATTGTGCGTAACCGCTTTTTAGTTTATCTCTAAAGATAGAGGAGCAAAAAAATAGAAACCTGAAAGGTGAAGCGCATGAAGATACTTTTCTCATGAAGACAGGGGGGAGTGATGTTATGTTTGATTCAAACAACCAGTATACTCCGAATACTTCTTTTATTCCCCCTTCCAACCGCCCATACAATTCTTGGGGCAGAAATAATCTGTACAATCGCTTTTCCAGGCTCTCTTGCAGATTGCGCTCGCACAACCCCCCGGGCTGCTGGATTGTGATAGTTGTGGTGGTTGCCTTGGCCCTGGCTATATCAATCTCAATTGTGGGCGTTTCCTACCTGCAAAATCAGCCAAATTTTGATCCTCTAAATATTTCAGCGTTGCTGCCTGTCTTGATTGTGGTGGGGGGCGGGTCTCTCGCAGTCTTGGCCCTTCTCCAGAAAACTTTTCGGCGCGCATCTCCAGGTAAGCTTTTCAGCAGAGCTATCGTATTTGTTATCGCGGTTATCCTGGTCGTGTTCCTCTACTGGAATTTCTTCATTAATCCGTTTGTGGGCATGACCGCGACCAGCTTTACAAGCACTTCGATACAAATTCGTAATGGCCAAACTCTGCACTTTCAAAATCCTGCGAATGGCGTGCCGCAGACGCTTTGCACAGGCTTCGATCAGGAGTGCCAGGCTGAGAGCGGTGCTCCTGAGAGTCTTAATAAGGGTATTCTTGTGCTGCCGGGTCAGACGGTGGCTATCAGATTCGAGGTTGGGGGCACCTACCATATTACCAGCGCAAATACACCAGGAATGGATATAACCGTTATCGTAATTACTGTTGATAGCGGCAGCGAGTGAACACTTGCCCTATGCTTCATTGATTCTCCTGCTCGCGGGAAAAAAGAGACAATCTCTGGCAAGGATAACTTGCCAATCGGCACATTGGGTAAGAAGGTCGGCGCTCCGTTCACCGATATTCCACATGGTGAACGGAGCGCCGACCCTCTCGCCCAGCGATTCTCTGCTGAGCTATGTCCTCTCTTCTCTTGCCATCTCACCCAGGGAGGGAGCCGCTCTCAGGGGACGGTAGAATGTCGCGGCTAGGGCGATCAGGCCCTGGGGCGCGAAGAGGACGATCACGGCCCAGGTCGGACCTATCCACTGGATCAGGAAGCCGGTGAGCGCCATGCCCAGGGGTTGGCTTCCGAATGAGAGCAGACGATATACGCTCTGCACGCGTCCCTGAAGGTGGTCCGGGACGGCGAGCAGGCGGTAGCTGTACTGCACCGAGAGGTAGATGGGCACGATGATAAAGCTGACCGCGTTGGCAATGCCGAGAATCAGCAGGTTGGGCGCGATCGCCAGAGCCAGCCATGAGATGGCCCAGACCCAGGCCGAGCCGATCGTCATCTGGCCAAAGGTGAAGCGTTTCTGCAAGGGATTGGTCAGAAAGGCGCCCAGGATGCTGCCCACGCCGCCGCTGGCGAAGAGAATCCCGATCATCAGCGACGAGGCGTGCAGGCGCTGAGCCAGAACAATCAGGATCAGTGTGAAGCCGATCGAGGGCATGACCAGACCGAAGGCTAGAATTGCCAGGAAGCGCAACAGTGGCGCACGCCAGAGCCAGAGCAGTCCCTCGCCGATCTCTTGCCAGATTCTGCGCGGCTCCTCGCTGCGCTCCTCCTGGAAACGCGCGCGGATAAACAAAACTCCCAGCACAGAGCAGACATAAGAGGTAGCGTCGAGCAGGAATGGCACGGAGCGGCCCAGGCCGTAGAGAAAGCCGCCCAGGAAGGGTCCCAGCGTCCAGGCTGTGGAATCAATCGCTTGATTCTGTGCGGTGGCGGCGGGCAACTGCTCTTTCGGCACGACATGCGGCAAGCAGGCCATCTCAGCTAGCGAGAAGAAGGTCATCAGCGTCCCCTCGGTCAGCGCGACCAGGCAGAGATGGAGAAAGCTCAGGCGATTCAGCCAGATGGCCAGCGGAATGCTCGCCAGGGCGAGTGCGCGCCCGCTATCGCACAGCAGCATCACCCGCTTGCGGTCCCAGCGATCCACCAGCGCGCCCGCCGGCAGGCAGAGCAGTGCGAACGGCAGTCCGCGCAGAGCGCCGGCAATGCCCGCCTGGGCTGGCGAGCGAGTGATGGCCAGGACCAGCAGGGGGAAGGCCAGTTGCGAAACCTGGCTGCCGATCATAGAGATCAACTGCCCGCTCCACAGCAGCATAAAGTCGCGATTGCGCCAGAGCGACGGATAGCGTTGAACCGTCTGCGCTGGCGCGGGCAGGTTCGCGGAAGCACCCATCTCCTCTGTCCCGCCCGCTTGATTGTGTACCTGTGTCATAACAACTGCTCCTAATATAAAAGCTAAGAAACGACGATCGATCTCGCGAGGAGCGGGCGCGTCGAGCGAGGTGCGGGGGAGTTGAGAAAAATTGCACAAAAAGACGCGCCCGCCCTGGCGGACACGCCTGAGGTTTATCAAAGCAAGGAGGAAAGCCAAAGAATGTGTAAACCACTCATCGCTTGTTCAGCCTGAGCAAGCGATTGCATTATTGAGCGCCTGTTCCTGCCGCGTAAGCCCGGCGTGTACGCCTACGCGGCCAGGGCGCCCATGAGGATATATTGTAAGGTGATCACGCAGCAAATCCGATCCGCGTGGTCACGGCTATAGGTTGGTTTAATGCGAATACACATGCTGTAAGTGTACGCGGGAGTTTGCGGGTTGTCAAGATCAACATCTCTTCACGCCAGCAATTCCCCGTGCAGGACCGTCACCGCCTGCCCTCCCAGGCGCACGCGCTCGCCGTCGATCTGCACGCGCACAATGCCTCCGCGCGGCGAAGCCTGGTAGCCGATCAGACGCGCGCGGCCCAGGCGCTTGCTCCAGAAAGGACTGAGGACGCAGTGGGCCGAGCCGGTCACGGGATCTTCAGGCACGCCGACGTTGGGCGCGAAGAAGCGCGAGACGAAATCGTAGCCCGGCGTGCTGGCGCGGCTGGTGACGATGATTCCGCGCGCCGGGATGGCTGCGAGGCGTGCGAGATCGGGCTGAAGTTCGCGCACGCTGGCTTCGGACTCGACTTCAACCAGGCAATCGAACTGGCTCATGCCGACGTAGAGCGGCGTAATTCCCAGCGCCTCCGCGAGGCCGGGAATGCTCTCCGCAGGCTGCTCCGGCTTGGCGGGAAAATCCATGTCGATCCAGTCGCCGTCCCGAACAGCTGTCAGCAGTCCGCTCTGCGTGTGGAAACGCGCCTGCGCATCCGCCGGGAGATAGCCCTGCTCCCAGAGAACGTGCGCGCTGGCCAGGGTGGCATGTCCGCACAGAGCGACCTCGACCGCCGGTGTGAACCAGCGCAGGCTATAGCCGTCGTCCTGCCTGTAGAGAAAGGCCGTCTCCGAGAGATTCATCTCGCGCGCAACCTGCTGCATCCAGGCTGCGTCCCCCCGTTCGTTCAGTAGGCAGACTGCGGCGGGATTGCCGGCGAAAGGCCGGTCGGTAAAGGCATCAACTTGAAAAAGGGGCAGGCCCATAGAGTTTCCTCCTGAAGATTTCTGTTGTCACGCTCAAATCATAGGTTATTGTAGAACAGGCGAGGAATGTTCTACCACAGCCATGTGATTTTTCTAAAGCGGCCAATCTCAGAGCAGCCCTGCTCCCTTGCTTGCATGTTCGTGCCCGCCCCACCCTGCTCCGAAGGATATATGTTAAGTTTAAAAATTTTTCTCAGAAAAATTTTTAAACTTAACATACCAGATCTGGAGCCGGAAGGGGAGTGGAAATGGCTGTCCTGCCTCTCACTTGTCAGAGATACTTCTGACGAGTTATGCTAAGGCTGGCGGGATATCTGAAGAGAGGAGAGAGTGATTATGGACCTGAATGCCTGGTGGTACAGGGATGGAGAGTGGGTTCATCCCAACGAGGCAACGATTTCCATTCACGATATAGCGGTGCTGCGTGGATATAGTGTGTTTGAGGCTCTGCGCACGTATGATCGCCGCCCGTTTCATCTGAAAGAGCACCTGGAGCGGCTATATCGCTCGGCGGCGGTGATCGATCTGGAGATTCCCTATACGCGCGAGGAGATTGCCGGCGTGGTGCGCGAGATGATCGCGCGCAATGCTTATCGCCATGCTTCTGTGCGCCTGCTGGTGACGGGGGGCGAGAGCGAGGACGGCGTGATCGCTGTAGGTCGGCCCAAGCTGATCGCGATGATCTCGCCGCTGGGTGAGCGCGATATGCAGCGTTTCGCGAAAGGCTATTTCCTGATAACCACGCGTTTACAGCGCGAGTCCCCGGAGGCCAAGACCTCTAACTACACTGCGGCGGTGCGCGCGCTCAAGCAGGCGGCGCGGCGCGGGGCCGACGACGCGCTCTTTGTGAGCGAGCAGGGCCACGTGCAGGAGGCCACGCGCAGCAACTTCTTCATTTTTCGCGGCGATACGCTGGTCACGCCGCGCGAAGAGGTCCTGCTCGGCATTACGCGCAATGTCGTGCTGGACCTGGCGCGGGGACGCTTTCCCATCGAGGAGCGCCCGATTCTGCTGGAAGAGCTGGCCCAGGCCGACGAGGCATTCGTCACTTCATCCTCCAAAGAGATTGTTCCGGTGGTGCGCATCGATGAGCAGGTTATTGGAAAAGGCGTCCCCGGTCCGCGCACGACCGAACTGGAGCAGCGTTTTATCGAGATGGTTGAGCGCGGAGAGTGGGCCTCTGACGCGTAGAGCCGGGTTGAAAAAATCATCTCTGTTTTACGCTCTCTTTGCCCTTTCACCTATCATCAAAACTGGCAAACCGGGTAAAGTATGTGAGTAGCCAGGCTAAGACCCTCTCTTCATATTCTGGCTGGTGCTGACCGTCCGTAATTGCCCGTCAGTCACTCTGGCATTGCGCAGATCGGCATCGTCGAGGAGTGCCCAGGTGAGGGTAGCCTCAGTGAGGTCTGCCCCTTGCAACTTTGCCCCGATGAGGGTAGCCTCAGTGAGATCGGCCTTTGTGAGATTGGCGTCCCGCAAGTCAGCGCCGGTGAGCGTGGCTTTGCTCAGATCAGCATTTTGCAAATCAGCGCCCGTGAGATCGGCCCCGATGAGACTCGCTCCTCGTAACTTTGCATGGGCGAGAATTGCGTGGGACAGGTTGGCTTTCTGCGGGGGTCCTTCCTCTTCCGCAAGCAGGGCCGACCCGCTGAGATCGGCTTCGGTGAGGTTGGCGTCTTGTAGATCGATGCCTCTCATGTCAGAGTTTTTCATGATCGCTCTGCGTAAATCGGCCCCGGATAGGTTCGCACGATAGAAAGAGACACCGCTGAGATTGGCTTCACTGAGATTGGCCCCGCTGAGATTCACGCGACTCAGATTTGTATCGTTCAGTTGAATGTTCGGCAGTGCTATCTTATGCAGATCAGCACCTTCAAAGGCGCTGCTTCCTCTCAGCGCATCGCCTAGAAATGTGACGGGGAGACCATTGTGGCTGAAAAACTGGAGCATGCTGAGTTGCTGCGCGGCATCTAAGGTTCTCAATACCTGCCCCAGGCGTTGTTGGGCGATCTGCGATACCTCAGGCTTGTCGGTGAGCAGCGTGAGGAAGTAGGTGTGAAAGACCATCTCTTGCAGCATCGCCATCCACTGCCTCTCGGTCTTTGCCTGCTCGGACATCTGCCAGGCTGAGAGTCCAAGACTGAACATAATCGCGCACGTCAGCGCGATCCAGGTTGCTGTCGTCCCGTTTCCCCCGCTGGCAAGGTTGATAAGAAAGCCTATAAACGCGCCAATCAGTCCAGAGAGAATAGCCAGCGTCGAGGGATGAAAGACAATCTGGCGGAAGTGAAAAGAACGTTTCATGTGGGCATTGTACCTGGTTGATGCGACGCTGACAAGGCGTTGGTGCAAAACCCATAGCGTATCAAGCTCGCCAGCGAGCGCGTTCCCTCTTCGACTGTTACCTTCATAATAGCAGAGCGAGCGGGCGCAGACAATGCTTTGCGCAGGTCTCCGCTCGCCTCGGCATCGCTGGAGACCCGCGCAATTTGAGCTATGATGGCTCACATATTTCAGTTTTGAGATGCACGCAGCGAGCCATGTGCAATCACCGCGTGGATTTCAGCGCGGGCAAAACCTGGTGTTCCAGCCAGTCCTGCAAGGTGATCCAGAGGACGCGCAGGCCAAAGTAGCCGAGCGCGAGTCCGCAGAGGGCGTTGATCCAGCGGAACAGGGCCGGATGAATCCAGCGCCGTCCCCAGAGGATGACGGCACTGATGACGATGCACCAGAGGACCGCGCCGAGAAAGAAGCCGGCGAAGAAGAACGCGAACTGCCAGCCGGTCACGCCGGAGGCCACCACGCTGCTCCCCAGGCCGGACCAGAACGCGAGCCCGACGGGATTAGCCAGGCCAAAGACCACGCCGGTCGCGAAGTCTCCCCGCGAACTGGCTTTCCCTTCCTGGGAGGCGCGCTGGCGGGCGAAGGCTTCGGAGAGCGCCAGCCAGGCCAGGCGGAGCAAAAAGAAGCCACCGGCAATCCCTAGCACAAGCTGCACGGCCAGGTAGCGCGTCAGCAGGGTCACGCCGGTCAGCGCGAGGACCGCCCACAGCGAATCCCCGATCAGCGAGCCGGTTTCGACGAGCAGGGCCGAGCGCGCGCCGCGTGAGACGCCCCGGCGCACGGCTTCGGTGTTCACCGCGCCCGGCGCGGCTGCGTAAGCGAGGCCCAGGCCGAGCGCAGTCGCGATAAGCGGAATTGGAATAATCATCTCCCTATCTTTCCGTTCTCTTCTCGCGCTGCTTTAACCGACCGAATGCGCGCTGGCCGCAGCCTTGTTCGCGACGGTTGCGACTGCCTCTTCCAGAATATCCAGGCCCTGCTTCAACTGCTCATCGGTGACGTTGAGCGGGACCAGCACGCGAACGACGTTGCCGTACATGCCGGCGTTAATCAAGGCCAGGCCGCGCTGGTGGGCTGCCGCCAGAGTATCGTTGGTCGCCTGGGCGTCGGGCTCTTTGGTCGTGCGGTCCTTCACCAGCTCCATCGCCAGCATGCCGCCCTGGCCGCGCACGTCGCCGATCAGGGGATACCGCTTCTGCAAATCCAGGAACCGCTCCATCGCCACGCGGCCAATCTCGCGCGAGCGGGCCGCCAGGTCCTCGCGTTCGTAGATATCCAGCACCGCCAGGGCCGCCGCGCAGGCCACGGGATTGCCGCTATACGTCCCGCCCAGCGTGCCGGGGGGAGGCGCGTCCATCACCTCCGCGCGCCCGACGACGCCGCTTAGAGGCATGCCCGCCGCCATCGACTTTGCAATGATCATCATATCCGGCTCCACGCCGTCGTGGTTGACCGCGAACATCTGGCCGGTGCGGCAGAAGCCCGACTGAATCTCATCCGCCACGAAGAGGATGCCGTGCTCCTCGCAGAGCGCCTTGAGCGCCTTCAAAAATCCCGGAGGCGCGGGCATAAAGCCGCCCTCGCCCTGAACCGGCTCCACAATCATCGCCGCCACCTGGTCGGGGGCCACCTCGCCGATGAACATACGCTTCAATTCGTTGATGCACGCCTCAGAAGCCTCGCCGGGCGTCATGTTCATGCGATAGGGATAGGGGAATGGCGCGCGATAAATATCGGGGGCGTAGGGGCCGAAGCGATGTTTATATGGCTTGACCTTCGCCGTCATCGACATGGTGAGCAGCGTGCGGCCATGAAAGGCGTTGTCGAAGACGATGATCGCGGGGCGTCCGGTCGCGTAGCGCGCGATCTTGACCGCGTTCTCCACCGCCTCCGCGCCACTGTTAAAGAAAATAGCCTTTTTGGGAAAAGTGCCGGGTGCCAGCCGGGTGATCCGCTCGGCGAGTTCGACATACGGCTCATACATCATCACGCTAAAGCAGGTGTGCGTAAATTTCGCGGCCTGCTCGGCGATGGCCTGAACCACTTCGGGACGCCCGTGACCGACGTTCATCACGCCGATGCCGCCGGCGAAATCGATGAAGCGGTTGCCATCGACATCTTCAATGATCGCGCCCTCGGCTCGCGCGGCGAAGACGTTCATCGTGGAACCCACGCCGCGGGCGACAAACTGCTGGCGGCGCGCTAGCAGGGCGCGTGATTTCTCTCCGGGAATCCCCAGATATGGCATTGTGTCCGACATAAAGACCTCCTGGTTTGGGAAGACAGCGCGTGTGAGGGGAGTACTCGTTCTGAGACACCATCTCTCTGCTTTATTCTATCATATCCGGCGGGCGGACTACACGGCCAGGAGGCTCTTGTTCACGTATGGATCAGCGCGCGCTTCGTGATGTAGCGCGCGTGCTCCCAGTCCAGCAGGTCGGCGAAAGCGTTTTTGAAGGCTTCGAGATCGCGTTGCAGCGTGGCCTCGTCGGTGAGCTCGGTATCTTTCCAGATCAACAGGATCGAGATATCCTCCGGGTTCTCCTCACCGGCTGAAATATAGCGCTGCATGGTGCCGGGGAAGAGATGCTGCTGCTGCTGAAGAGTTGCCTGGAGCCGTTCCTCAAGCGCCTGCTCTTTGCCAGGTCGTAGTCGAACCTCGACTTGCAGGCTGTGAACCCTGGCCCCCGCTCGGTAGACGCGCCAGGGGGCCGGCGAGGTGCGAATACGCCCGTGCGGCCTGCGCTGGAATTCCTCAACCGCCTGGGTGGGAATCATATAGCGGCCATCAACTTTGCGAGATGGGAGGTGCCTGGCCCGAACGTGCTGGAGAACTCTTTCCTCCGAGAGACCAAGCATAGCCGCCGCTTCTTTTACCGGGACATGTCCGGGAATGCTCAAATACTCTTTCTCTTCAGCCATGCGCTCACGTTATAATTCTGAATATTCGCCTGTAAATTTTGTTTTCAAGGCAAAATTGTTTTCAAGGCAAAGACCTATTTGATATTTGTGAGTGATGCAATATTTTTCCTATCGGCACAGAGGAAGGAAAGATTGAGGTGGGGTGAGTGTAAAGGATGAGGTTGGCGAGAATGGAAAAATCGGGAGGGCCAGCGCACCTGCGCTGGCCCTCCTGATTACAGACAGACGGGGGTCGAGGAAAGAGACCGGGATCAGGCTGCGCCGTCGAGCGACGCGTCTGGTTTCTGTTGCAAGAACCGCTCGACGGCCTCAAGCAGGCGTGCCTCGCTGCGCGGACCGAAGCCGGGCAGGTGGCGGATGCGCTGCTGGCGTGCGGCGTGCTGAAGCTTCTCCGGCGTGTCGATGCCCAACTCTTCGTAGAGACGCACGGCGGTACGCGTCCCGACGTAGGGAATGGCCATCATAGCGCGGACGCCGCGCGGCAGGGATTGCAGGTACAGATCGCTGTAGAAGGTCATTGTACCTGTCTCTACCAGTTCGGCGACCCGCCTGCGCAGGCGCTGGCCGAGGCCGGGCACGGGCAACTCTTCGCCGCGCGCCAGGATCGCGCTGGCCGGCTCCTCCAGCGCCAGGATACCGCGCGCGGCATGGCGGTACGCCTGGATGCGGTACGGATTGCCATTCTGGAATTCCAGGATGTCGGCGATGTTGGAGAATACCTCCGCGATCTGGCGATTCGTCACGACGGGCTTCTCCGCCGGCTCAGTCTCCAGGCCCGGCAGCATGGGCTGGCTGGCCGCCTGCGCGCTTCTCCGGGATTTGAAAGGCATGGGTGGGACCAGGTGTATGGTTTGTGTGAGCTGCATATGCATCATGAGTCAGCTCCTCTCCTCAGCATGGGTGGAACACATCTCTGCTGACTATCTATTCTTTTTGACGCTCAAGAAAACGGCAGATGAGTTCGTGTACAGAGTACATTGAATTCTTGTTCTAATTATATCATAGTGTGTCAATAAAGTCAAAGATGCAGCAGGTGATGGTTGCTTATGGATCGCGCCGCGTGACCAGGCCCTGTTGCCAGGCGAAAACGGCGGCCTGCGTGCGGTCCAGCATGTGGAGCTTGCCCAGGATATTGCTCACGTGGCCCTTGACCGTCTTCTCGCTGATGACCAGCTTGCGCGCGATCTCGGCGTTGGAGAGGCCGTCAGCGATCAGGCGCAGCACTTCGAGTTCGCGGTCGCTCAGTTCGGTGAAGAGGTTGGGCGTGTCGTTTCTGGCCCCGCGCACCTCCTGAACGACGCGCGCGGCGACGCGCGGATGCAGAACCGACTCGCCGCGCGCAGCCCTGCGCACCGTGTCGGCCAGCTCCTCCGGGCCGATATCTTTGAGAACATACGAGAGCGCGCCCGCGCGCAGGGCCGGGAAGATATACTCATCCTCATGATACGAGGTGAGGACGATAATCTGCGAATGCGGGCTGGCCTGTTTGACCTGGCGCGTGGCCTCCACGCCGCCCATGCCGGGCATCACCAGGTCCATCAGCACAACATCCGGCGCGAGCTCGCGTGCCAGGCGCACTGCCGCCTCGCCCGAATCGGCCTCTCCCACAACGCTCAGATCTCCCTGGAGTTCCAGAAAATCGCGGATGCCGTGCCGCACCAGCGCGTGATCGTCGGCGATCAGAATTGAGATTGTCTCTGCCATATATGCTCTCCATTTTGCAGCGCGCAGGGCGCTGTTCTATGCCACAGGATGGGGAATGATTCCCTTTTAATGGGAGGCCCTTGCACCCGGCGCAGGGCAGACTGCTCAGGACGTTGTTGCTTCCTGCATGCCCTCAATTTCGCTCTTATCAACGCCCAGGCGTGTGCAGTGCGCCACGATGAGCGTTCCCTGGCCGGGGCTGCTCTCCAGCTTCAGCTCACCCCCCAGGACTTTCATGCGCTCCTGCATTGAGTGCAGGCCGACGCCCCGGCGTTCCAGGCGGGCGGGATCGAAGCCCTGGCCGTCGTCCTGGATGGCGAGCGTGACCGTCTCTTCGCTCATGCTCAGGGTGATCTGTACCAGGTGCGCCTTGCTGTGGCGGGCGATGTTGGAGAGCGCCTCCTGGGCCACGCGGAACAGTGCCTCCTCCACGACTTGCGGCAGCGTCTGTGTACCCTCGACGCGCAGATTCGCTACGATCTCCGTCTGCTGCGCCCATTGGGGAACCAGCTCGCGCAGGGCCGTGATCAGTCCCTTGCCCTCCAGCGCCACCGGGCGCAGCTCGCGAATCAGCGAGGTCAGTTCCTGCTGGGCCTGTTGAACCAGCTTCTCCGTTTTCTGCAAACGCTCCTCGGCTGCGGCTACATCCCGCTTGAGCAGGATACGAATGGTTGCGATCTGCATAGAGATCGCGAAGACCTGCTGCTTGATGCTGTCATGCAGATCGCGGGCCAGGCGATTGCGTTCCTCCAGCGTGGCAAGCTGCTGGCGCGTCTCGATCAGGTTTTGCAACTCGCCGGCCATGCGATTAAACTGTTGCGCCATCTGTCCCAACTCGTCCTGCGATTTATCGACGGCGAGCGCAGAGAAGTCGCCGCGACTCCACTTATCGGCGGCGGCAGAGAGCCGTTTCAGGCGTCGCGTCAGGCCGCGCGCGCTCAGATAGCCAAAAAGCGTACCGGTAATGGCGGTCAGGATAATCGCTGCGATGGTGGTCAAGAAGACGACGGCGAAAAACCAGGAGAGGAGCACCTGCGCATCTGGTTGGACAATTTTCATCACCAGCGCTCCCTGCGTGCGTCCATGCGCGCCCGGAATTGGCGAGATGGCCACCAGGGTATCCCCGCTATCTGGCCCGATTGTACTGGTTTTGCTTCTTGTATCGCTCAATACAGTACTTAGTTGAGCCGCGTTTTGTGGCGTAAGCGCCGTCTGAATGAGTATACCTCTCGGTAGAGGCTGCGATCCCGCCGAAGCCAGAACACGTCCCTGTGTATCTGTTGCCGCCAGGAAGATGGGGCTATAGTGGAAGGGATCGCGGTCCGCGTTCTGGAAAGCATCATTATCGGAGGTGACTTGCAGCCACGCCGCCAGAAGATCGACGTTTGTCGAGGCCCTGGCAAAGTAAGGAGCCGCCTGGACAGCTTGCTGGTCCAGCGTGTTCAGAATAATAGTTGAGATATGCGTGCCGAAGAAGATCAGCAGTCCCCCGAAAATGAGCATCACAGCCAGCATGAAAGCCACAACAGAGGTAAGTGTATAGGAAAACGTCAGTTTCCAGCGCAACTGGCGAAACGAGCGAAAGAAACGTCTCATGTTGTGGCCTCTTTCCCGATTGCAAAGCGGCTGACCCCGGGTGTCCTCAGTATATCATACGAGATTTCTACAATCAGTGCCCATTTCTGTGAATGGAGCGGCTCCTCTGGTGCGCTGATGGTGGGTTGTACTGGCGCGAGGGCTGCTCCATTCACAAAGATGGCTGTTCTTACTCGTACCTTAGCACTGCCAGGGGCCGCACGTGGACGGCTTTCCAGGCGACCAGGGTGGCGATGAGGATGGCGAGGGCGATGGAGCCGCCCACCAGGCTGGCGACTACTGCCGGTTCGAGGCTGGTTGTGTTGTTGAAGACCAACCTGCCCAGCAGCACAACTCCTCCGGCGGCCAGCAGCGTGGCGACGAACGAGCCGACTGCGCCGATGATGCCATTCTCAATCATCACCTCGCTCAGGATTGTGCCGCTGGTATAGCCGACCGATTTGAGGATGCCCAGCTCGCGCCTGCGCTCCAGCATAGCCAGGGCGACCGCGTTGGCGATGATGATCAGCGCGGCGATCACCGAAAGAGAGGCGATGGCGACCAGCATATACATGAAGTTGTTGAGCTGCTGGACGAACGAGGTTGCGGGATTCGTCACGTCCTGCACGGTGGCGTTAGGGACGATCCGGCCAAGCGCGTCCTCAGCGTGGTTGATCTGCGCGGGATCGATTTTCATATAGAAAACGCTGCCGGTTCCCAGACCGCTCGCGGCCAGCGCGTTCACCAGCGCAGGCGAACCCAGCACCTTGCCCATCGTGATGAAGCTGCTCTGAGTGGCGATGATCCCGACGATCGTGACAGTTCGGGTAGTCTTGCCATCCAGACTGCTAAAGGTAATTGTATCGCCCAGCTTGAGATTGACGTGCAGCCAGCTACCGTTCGTCAAGACCTGGCTGATGATGACGTTATTGGTGTTGGCGTCACCGGCGTTCAGATTGCGTCCCTGCGCGATGGTCAGCGCAGGAACATCCTGCGTCAGGTTGTAGCCCTCGATCTCGCTCAGGAAGGCTGAGGCCGCCTGGCGATCGTTGCCCGTTGGCAATGCTGCCTGAGGAGCCTGCCCGTTGATTGCGACCGGGCGAGCCTGCACAAAAGAATCCTCGCTGCTCGCGTTCAGACCGGGAAGGGTCTTCACCTGCGCCTGGAGCGCGTTGGTGTCCTGGCCCGAGGTCGTCACGACGAGATTGTACGGCGAGTTCTGCGCCAGCGACTTCGTGATCTGTGTTTGCAGGTCCAGGCTCACGCCGACCACCAGCGCGATGCCGAAGATGCCGATGAACAG
>Ga0070740_10001530_pt1 | contig 31285 bp, 30 predicted proteins | sample Coa_R2_FD_67286 | JGI IMG/M metagenome (GOLD analysis project Ga0070740, IMG submission 67286) | Surface soil microbial communities from Centralia Pennsylvania, which are recovering from an underground coalmine fire - Coalmine... | ecosystem: Environmental > Terrestrial > Soil > Unclassified ...
GAGGTTGACGCCCATATGCGTGCCGAGCTTGCGCCCGTGCAGGACGATGGTGTTGCCGATCGGCTGACGCTCGGCGTTATAGGCTTCCAGCGCCTCCTCGATGTCGTCATGCGCATCGAGATGCCGCGCCAGGGCCTGCGCGTCGGTCGCCGCCTTGGCCATGCCGAAGCCCATGTGCGGACGCGCATTGGCGGCGGCGTCGCCCACCAGCGCCACGCGGCCGAAAACGATTGAAGGTGCGGTGAAATCGTAAATCGGCGTGATGAACGGCTGCTTGATCGCCATAAGCGCGTCGAGCAGCGTATCGGGGAGAATCTCGCGCGCGTCGCGGTGCATGTCGGCGATCAAATCCTTGCGGATGAGCGGCGGCGGCACGGAATATACGTGCTGCACGCCGTTTTCATCGACGTTCATCTCGCGCAATCGCGCTGCGTCGGCGACGCGGTACCAGATGAAATTGAACCGCCGCTTGCCCGGCGTAAGATCGTCGTCGAAGCCGGCGATCGGATAGGTGATCACTTCCTGCCGCGGCGGCAGGTAAAAGGTGAAATAGGGATAGATGTCGCGCCGCGTGCGCTCCGACAGGTCGGCCTCGTTGGGCGCGCCGCGCCAGATGTAATAGCCGGCATAGACCGGCTGCACCTCGGGCGCCATTTGGGCACGCACGCTGGAGCGGATGCCGTCACCGCCGATGAGAATGTCGGCATCCTCGAGTCGCCCGCCGGAGAACTGCACCCGCACGCCGCGCTCGTCCTGGTCGACGCGCTCGAAATTCCATCCGAGATGGTAGTGCGCCGGATCGATGGTGGCGCGCAACAGACGTTGCAGCCGGTCCCACGAGGTCAGAATTTGCCTTAAAGGACGCTCCTCGGTGATGCGGCCCTGGCGATCGATGGCGATACGCTTTTCCACCGCGATGCCCAGCCGCTCGGTGCCGGCGCCGCTCGCCTCAAGTGCCTCGAATAATTCGGGATGGCCGGTAATCCCGGCGCCGCGTCCGACCAGCTCCACCTTCGAGCGCTCATAGACATCCACGTCCCAGCCGATCTGGCGCAGGAAGGCGGCGGAAAACAGCCCCGACATCGAGCCGCCAATGATCACGGCCCGTCGGCGGCGCCGTGCGGATGAAGGAGAACCCGGCATAGCGAGAACAACTTAGCCGCGGCCCGGCGCCTGTCCATGGTAACCGCAAGGAATGGGACAGATAACCAGCCGGCCGGCAATTTGTGGCCGCTCTATGCCGGGGCGGGCCGCGGGGTTATCAACGGCGGCATGGGCGCCCAAGCGATTCGCATTCTCGGCATCGACCCGGGACTCCGCCGCACCGGCTGGGGCCTCATTGAGGTGCAGGGCAATCGCCTCGTCTATCTTGCGTGCGGTTCGCTTGCGACCAGCGACAAGGCTGCCTTGGGAGAACGATTGGTGGCGATCCACGACGGCTTGCTCGCTGTGATCGCGCAATACGGGCCGCATGAGGCGGCGGTCGAGCAGACCTTCGTCAACGCCAACGCGACAGCGACGTTGGCGCTCGGGCAGGCAAGGGGCATCGCTGTGCTGGTACCAGCGAAAGCGGGGCTTGTTGTTTCTGAGTACGCGCCGAACGTGGTGAAAAAGACTGTCGTCGGCGCCGGTCACGGCGAGAAGGCGCAAATCCGCATGATGATCGGCGTGCTGCTGCCAAAGGCCGACCCGTCGAGCGAGGACGCTGCCGACGCGCTGGCCATCGCGGTGTGCCACGCGCATCATCGGACCCGGCGCGCGGCAGGGTGAGGGCGGGCGCATGGAGACCACGCCGAAAATCGCGGCGGACAGGAACAAGCGCGGCTCGCTCGCTTTCGGGCGCAATCTGATCGTGCTTGGGACGATCATCTTCCTTCCCGGACTGTGGGGTGCGGCGCATGGCGTGCTGACGCTGCGGTGGCCGCGGGCCGAGGCGAAAATTATCGATGCCAGCCTGCGCACCTTCAGCAACGACAGCAACGAGCGCAAGCGTCGCGACGAGTGGCACAGCTTCGCCGTGCACTACACCTACAACGTCGCGGGCCGGGACTACTTCAGTGGACGGGTCGAGCCCTACGATTTCGGCATGCAGAATTCCGCAGGCGCCGATCAGATGCGCGACCGCCACCCGGTCGGCTCGACCGCAAGCATCGCCTATAGCCCCGACGATCCGAGCCTTGCCTATCTCGAGCCGGGGCCGAGCTCGTTCTCGCTGCTGATGATCGGCATCGGCGGCTTCATGGCACTCACCGGTCTGTGGATCCGCGGCCTTGCCCGGCGCGGCATCGGGCGGATGGAAACATGATCGGCAAGCTCAAGGGCATCGTCGATTCTTACGGCGAGGATTATGTCATTCTCGACGTCGGCGGCGTCGGCTATCAGGTGCATTGCTCGCCGCGCACCTTGCAGCTGCTGCCGGGCGTGGGGGAGCCGGCGACGCTGTCGATCGAAACCTATGTGCGCGAGGACCAGATCAAGCTGTTTGGCTTTGCGAGCGACCTCGAGCGAGAATGGTTCCGCCTGCTGCAGACGGTGCAGGGCGTCGGCGCCAAGGTAGCGCTGTCGGTGCTGGGCACGCTCAAAGCTCCCGAACTCGCCTCCGCGATTGCCATGCGCGACAAGGCAACGGTGGCGCGCGCGCCTGGCGTCGGCCCGAAGGTCGCCGAGCGCATCGTCACCGAGCTGAAAGACAAGGCGCCGGCCTTCGCCAATGTCGATCCGTCGGTTGTGCATCTGGCCGGCGCGGTCGACGAAAAGCGCGCGCCGCGCCCGGTGCTCGATGCGGTTTCCGCGCTGGTCAACCTCGGCTACGGGCAGCCCCAGGCTGCCGCCGCAATCGCCGCCGCCGCGCGCAACGCGGGGGAGGGCGCCGACACGGCGACGCTGATCCGGCAGGGATTGAAGGAGCTGGCGAAGTGACCGCCCCGCGCCTCGTTGCCTCCGACAAACGCGACGACGACGTGGACGCCTCGCTGCGTCCGCAGCGGCTCGATGAGTTTATCGGCCAGGAGAAGGCGCGCGCAAACTTGCGGGTCTTCATCGAGGCGGCGCGTGCGCGCAAGGAAGCCCTCGATCACGTGCTGTTCGTCGGTCCGCCGGGTCTCGGCAAGACCACGCTGGCGCAGATCGTGGCGCGCGAGCTCGGCGTCAACTTCCGCGCCACCTCCGGCCCGGTGATTGCCAAGGCCGGCGACCTCGCGGCGCTGCTCACCAATCTCGAAGCACGCGACGTGCTGTTCATCGACGAGATTCACCGCCTCAATCCGGCAGTCGAAGAAATTCTCTATCCGGCGATGGAGGACTTCCAACTCGATCTCATCATCGGCGAGGGACCGGCGGCGCGCTCGGTGAAGATCGATCTGGCGCCGTTCACGCTCATCGGCGCAACGACGCGCGCGGGGCTGCTCACCAATCCGCTGCGCGACCGCTTCGGCATTCCGGTGCGATTGAATTTCTATGGCGAGAGCGAGCTGGAAGAAATCGTCAATCGCGGGGCGCGCGTGCTCGGCATCGGCATGACCGCCGACGGGGCCAATGAGATCGCGCGCCGTTCGCGCGGCACGCCGCGCATCGCCGGCCGCCTATTGCGGCGGGTGCGCGACTTCGCCCATGTCGACGGCGCCAAGCAGATCGACCGAAAAACGGCGGATCGTGCGCTGGCCGCGTTGGAGGTCGACGCCGCCGGCCTCGACGCCATGGACCGGCGCTACCTTTCGACCATCGCCAACAACTACGGCGGCGGGCCTGTCGGCGTCGATACCCTCGCCGCCGCGCTATCCGAGCCGCGCGACGCCATCGAAGACATCATCGAGCCGTTCCTCATCCAGCAGGGCTTCATCCAGCGCACGCCGCGCGGACGCCTGGTGACGTCGGCCGCGTTCAAACATCTCGGCCTGCCCGAGCCGCAACGCGATCCGGCGCAGTTCGGGTTGTTCGCGCAGGATGAGGACGAATAGACCGTAGTTCGCTTCCGCGGCGTGAGGACTCCATGGCTATCGTCTATCGGCCTGCCCTTGAGCAAGATTTCGCGATTGCCGAAGCGTTGACGGTGGCGAGCATCAACGATCTCACCGAGAGGCACGCGTTCGGCGCGATGGCTTCACCGGGTCCGCACCCCTTCCTGTCCTTCTCTTTGCAGGATGATCCGGCCGGTTTGTGGGTCGCCGAAGAAGCCGGGAAAATGCTCGGGTTTGCTTTTAGCTGGGTATGCGGCGATTTGTGGTTCCTGGCGCAATTGTTCATTTCGCCCGACCGTCAGAACCAAGGTATTGGCCACGCGCTCATCACGCGCACGATGGACCAGGCGCGAAAGTCCGGCGTGACGACGAAGGCGTTGATCACGTTCGCCTTCAACCGCGCTTCGCAAAGCCTCTACATCCGCCACGGAATTTTTCCGAAGCTCCCTCTCTATTTCTTCGCAGTTACGCGCGACGCCCTTCGGCTGCCGGGCGAGCGGCTGCCGAGCACGCCCCTGTCGGCGAGCGCGGCTCATCTGCGCGCGCTCGACACTATCGATGTCGCCGTGCTCGGCGTCTCGCGCGCCAAGCATCACCGCTATTTGCTGTCGGACGCTGCGGCTAACGGTCTGCTGTTCCAGGCGGCGAACGGCGACTGCATCGGTTATGTCTATGTGATTGACGGCCACGTCGGCCCTTTGGCGATTTCGAAGCAGGAGGCCGCCGGCGCGGCGCTTGCGACGGCTTTGGCATTTGCTGCCGATGCAGGCGCCGCCCGAGTCTCGGCTTTTATTCCCGGTTCGTGCCATGGCGCATTGATTCTCGCCCTCGCCAGCGGCATGCGCATCACATTCCCGATGCTGTTGATGGCCGACCGCGATTTTGGCGACTGGTCGCGCTATATGCCGCGCAATCCCGGGTTCATGTGATACGCGGACGGTACACAGATGAAGACCATGCAAGGCGGCTGCCACTGCGGACGGATACGCTTCAAGGTTACGGCCGATCTCGACCGCGTCACTTATTGCAATTGCTCGATGTGCAGCAAGAAAGGGTTCTTGCATCTCATCGTGCCGCCGGAGCAATTTGAGTTGCTGAGCGGCAAAGACAATCTCACGACTTACGAGTTCAATACCAAGACGGCCAAGCACACCTTCTGCAAAACCTGCGGCATCCACGCCTTCTACGTGCCGCGCTCCGATCCCGACAAGATCGACGTCAACGTGCGCTGCATCGACGGCGTCGATATCGCGTCATTGTCGATCACGACCTTCGACGGCCAGCACTGGGAAGAGGCGATGGATGGGAGGGTGCCGTGGCGATGAGCGCGCTCGACGGTGAAATCCGCAACGGCCGCCACCACCAGCAGGTGCGCGTCTATTACGAGGACACGGATTTCTCCGGCGTCGTCTATCACGCGAGCTACCTGCGTTTCATGGAACGCGGGCGCACCAATTATCTGCGGCTGATCGGGGCCGATCACCGCGCGCTGTTCGAGCAGGCGGAAAAAGAAGCGCCGGGCTTTGCCTTCGTCGTGCGCCATATGGATATCCATTTCAACAAGCCTGCGCACATGGACGATCTGCTCGACATCGTCACTACGCCGGCCGAGGTCAAAGGCGCCTCCGTCACCCTTAGTCAGAAGGTCATGCGCGGCGATGACCTGATCGTTGAGGCAGACGTGCAGGTCGCCTTCGTCTCCGCCGGCCGCGCCAAGCCGATCCCCAAGCCCCTGCGTATTGCCATGGCGTCTGACTTGGCCACCGATCAGAAAGCGGGTGGCGCCTCCGCTGCGCCGTCCTAAGATCGGCAACATGATCGAGCGTCACTTCGCCTTGTTCGAAACCGCGATCGGCACCTGCGGCATCGTATGGGGGCCACGGGGCATCTGCGGCGTGCAGCTGCCCGAGGGCAGCAGCGTAAAGACTCGCGCCCGGCTGCAGCGCCGTCATCCCGGCGCGCAAGAAGCGCCGGCTTCCGCGCAAGTGCAGCAGGCGATCGACGGCATCATCGCGTTGCTGCGCGGCGAGCGCGTCTCATTCAATGGCGTTGAGCTGGATTTCGGCGATGCGCCCGCGTTCAATCGCAAGATCTACGACATCGCCCGACGCATTCCCGCGGGACAGACCATGACCTATGGTGAGATCGCGGAACAGCTCGGCGACAGGTCGCTGGCACGCGATGTCGGCACCGCGCTAGGCGCGAACCCGATCCCGATCATCATGCCCTGTCATCGCGTGGTCGCCGCCAGCGGCAAAACGGGCGGCTTCTCCGCTGCCGGCGGCGTGGTGACCAAGCTGCGGCTGCTGACGATCGAGGGCGCCGAACCGGGCGGGCCGACATTGTTCGGCGCGCTGCCGTTGCAGGCCCGGCGGCAGCGGCTAAGGGCCGCCCGGCATCGGTAACCTATCCTTAACCACAATCAGCGCTGTTTAGGCCGCTGAGCGCCGGTCCGCGCCCTAGTTTGGCCAAGTTTCGCGGGGAATTCCTTGTCCCGCCGGTGGCGGGACATAAGCTCTTCGCGAGACAAAGTTTTTCGGCTGAGCGCGTGAGCGGCCTCGCCCGGCGCGCTCTTTTCCGTTTGGCGATTGCGCGCCGCGCCGGCGTGAACGACGGACCCGGAGCGGAAAGGACGTGCCCATGAATCCTGGCGATGTGGCACAGTCGGTGCTGCCGGTTACGTCCGACCTGTCGCTCTTTACCCTATTCTGGCACGCCGCCTGGATCGTCAAAGGGGTGATGATCGGGCTGCTGATCTGCTCGATCTGGGTATGGGCCATCGCCATCGACAAGACCGTGCTCTATGCGCGCGCCCGCCGCGCCATGGATGCTTTCGAGCACGCCTTCTGGTCCGGGCAGTCGCTGGAGGAGCTTTACCGCACCTTGTCCGCGCGCCCCTCGCATTCGATGGCGGCCCTGTTTGTGGCGGCAATGCGCGAGTGGAAGCGCAGTTTTGAGGGCAGCCCGCGCTCCTTCGCCGGGCTGCAGATGCGCATCGAGAAGGTGATGGAGGTCACCATTGCCCGCGAGGTCGAGCGGCTGGAAAAGCGGCTGTTGGTATTGGCGACCGTCGGCTCGGCCGGTCCCTTTGTCGGCCTGTTCGGCACCGTTTGGGGCATTATGACCAGCTTTCAGTCTATCGCGGCCTCGAAAAACACGTCTCTGGCGGTGGTGGCGCCGGGTATCGCGGAGGCTCTTTTTGCCACAGCCGTCGGTCTTGTCGCCGCCATACCGGCGACCATTTTTTACAACAAGTTTGCATCCGAGGTGAACAAGCAGGCGCAGCGCCTGGAGGGGTTCGCCGACGAATTCGCGGCCATTTTGTCGCGGCAGATCGACGAGCGCGGGTAAGGGATCGTCGCCATGGCGTTTCACGCCAGCATGCCGGCAGGCTTCAAGCGGCGCGGACGGCGCCGTGCGCCGGTGATGAGCGAAATCAACGTCACGCCGATGGTGGACGTGATGCTGGTGCTGCTCATCATCTTCATGGTGTCGGCGCCGTTGTTGACGGTGGGGGTGCCCATCGACCTGCCGCAGAGCCAAGCGAAGAGCCTGGAGCAGGACAAGGAGCCGCTGACCATCTCGGTCAACGACAAGGGCGCGATCTACCTGCAGAATTCCGAAATCGACCTGGACGCGCTGGTGCCGAAATTGCAGGCCATTGCGGAGGCGCGCGGCGGCAACGACGCGCGCATCTATGTGCGCGGGGACAAAACCGTCAGCTACGGTAGCATGATGAAAATCATGGGGCGGCTCTCGGCGGCCGGCTTCCATCGGGTCGCATTGGTGACGGAATTCGAGCAGGGCTCGAAATAATCGCGATGCAGTTTCGCACGGCGTCAGTGATCTCGACCGGGCTGCACACGGCGGTGCTGCTGTGGGCGCTGGTGTCCTTCACCGGCAAAACGCTGAACGCGACGCCGACGGATTCGCTTCCGGTCGACATTATCAGCGACAAGGAGTTTTCCGAGATGACCAAGGGCGTCAAGGATGCGCCCAAGCCGGTCGATACGCCCAAGCCGCTGGTCGAGAAGAAAGAAGAGCAGAAATCGAAGATCGAGGACTTCAAGGCCGAGATCAACGAGAAGCGCGAGGTCAAAGCGACGGCGGAGAAATCGGCGCCGGCGCCGCAGGCCAAGCCCGATCCGATCGCCGACAAGATCAAGAAGATCGACAATCAGGTGACGCAGAAAGAGCCCGAGCCGCTGCCGCCGAAAAAGCCGCCGCAGCCCAAGCAGCCCAAGTTCGACGCCAACAAGATCGCCGCGCTGCTCGATCAGCGCGCGCCGGAGCGCAAGGCGGTCACCGGCGAGACGCCGACCGCGCCGACGCTCGGCACCGCCTTGGGCAACGCCTCGCAATTGTCGCAATCGGAGCTTGACGCGCTACGCGCGCGGCTGATGGCGTTGTGGAATCCGCCGGTCGGCATTCAAAACCCCGAAGATTACGTGATCCGCATCCGCATTCGTCTCGACCGCAGCGGCCGGCTGACGGCGCCGCCGATGGTGCTCTCCAGCGGCCGCGGACAGGTGTTCGATTCCGCTCGCGATAGCGCGATACGCGCCGTGTTCCAGGGGCAGCCCTTCACCATGCTAAAGCCGGAGCATTACGACATCTGGAAGGACATCGAAGTGACTTTTGATCCGCGCGAAATGTTCGGGGGCTGAAAGCAAGACACATCAATGAACGATATCAACGCCCGCAAGCTCTCCCCATATGCAACCGTGAACCGCCGCCGCCTGCTCGTTGGCGCCGGCGCCGGTGCCCTTGCCGCGCTCGCGCCGCGTACGGCCTCTGCGGTCGTGCGGCTCGACATCACGCAAGGCAATATTCAGCCGATGCCGATCGCGATCACCGGCTTTCTTGCCGGCACGCCGGGCGAGGGCGAGGCGGCGCAGGGCGTCACGCAGGTTATCACCAACAACCTCCAGCGCAGCGGACTGTTCGCGCCGATCAGCCCGCAAGCCTTTATCGAGCGCGTCACCTCGACCGACCGGGTGCCGCATTTCGCCGACTGGCGCACCATCAACGCGCAGGCGCTGGTCACCGGCCGCATCACCAAGCAGGGTGACGGACGGCTCAAGGCCGAGTTTCGCTTGTGGGACGTGTTCGCCGGCCAGCAACTCGACGGCAAGCAATATTTCACGACGCCGGACAACTGGCGGCGCATCGCCCACATCATTTCTGACGCGATCTACGAAACGCTGACCGGCGACAAAGGCTATTTCGACAGCCGCATCGTCTTTATCGACGAGACCGGTCCCAAAGATCGTCGCGTCAAGCGCCTCGCGATAATGGATCAGGACGGCTACGGCGTGCGCTATCTCACGCGCGGCGACGAACTCGTTCTCACACCGCGATTCAACCCGAGCACGCAGGAAATCACTTACATGTCGTACGGCCAGGCGCAGCCGCGCGTCTACCTGCTGAACATCGAGACCGGACAGCGTGAAGTGGTCGGCAATTTCCCGGGCATGACGTTTGCGCCGCGCTTCTCGCCGGACGGCCAGCGCGTCATCATGAGTCTACAGCAGGGCGGCAACGCCAACCTGTTCGTGATGGATCTGCGCTCGAAGCAGACGACGCGGCTCACCGACACGCCGGCGATCGATACCGCTCCGTGCTATTCGCCCGACGGGCGCTACATCTGCTTCGAGAGCGACCGCGGCGGCACGCAGCAAATCTACGTCATGCCCGCGAACGGCGGCCCGGCCCAGCGCATTTCCTTCGGCGAAGGCCAGCACTCGACCCCGGTCTGGTCGCCGCGCGGCGATTACATCGCCTTCACCGGTCAGGCGCGCGGCCAATTCTCCATCGGCATCATCAAGCCCGACGGCTCGGGCGAGCGCGTTTTGACGCAAGGCTTTCACAACGAGGGCCCGACCTTTGCGCCGAACGGCCGCGTGATCATGTTCTTCCGCGATCCGGGACAGGGGCCGAGTCTCTATACAATCGACGTCACCGGCCGCAACGAGCTGAAGGAACCGACGCCGAGCTACGCTTCTGACCCGGCGTGGTCGCCGCTTTTGTCCTGAGCGCTTGCCGCTATGGCCGCTGGCGCAACCGAGATGAGGCGTTGTGGGTCAATCGCCACGGGTCTCGGCGAGCGCAGTAAGGCTGAACGCCAGAGAGCCATTGTTTTCCCGCCGCCGGAACGCCTCCAAATCAGCTTTATATGCCTCTAGATCATCTCGAAAGATGCGAAGGCAGTTCTCGAAATCATCGAGAAGCTTTTGGGCCTCGATCCAGTTCGCGTGAGCAATTCTAAGATCGTCGACAAGTTGGCGCTGGCGCGCAACGATTTTTTCACCTGTCATCACATGCCGCTCGGCAAGAGCCACCTTTTCCTCAAGGTGCTTTTCTGTTCTGGCGTTGCGCATGGTGAGGAGGCCCTCAAGCGGTATTCGGACTAGCTGCGCACAGGTTACGGGGGGGGGATTCATGCAAGCGCGATCAGGAACGGGTCTCAGCTCGTGCGCAGAGCCCCACGCGCCCCATGCATTCATTTGGCAGCGACGACCCTTTCTTAGCCAAGGCGGACGTCGGCTGCCTGCGGTCACCGATCTCGAGTGATGACCATATGGTCGAGCCGTCCTAAGACCGCCGTATTTTCACCGCCTCTTAACCATCTCCGAAGGATTACGCGTTTGCGCGGTGTTTGAGGGGGCCGCGCAAGGTTCCATCAAGGTTGACGGAACGTTCGATTAACCCGCGTCCTGCTAGACCATTCGTCAAGCTCCGGTCTGTGCGAAGTCAATGGAGGCACCGGAATGTTCGAGCTCAAGCACATCATGCGCGGCGCGCGCTTTGCGGCGCTGCTGGCGGCGGCACTGGCGATCTCGGCCTGCGCAAAGAACGGAATGGATGCGCAAGGCAGTGCCGCGGCGGCGACGCCCGGCAGCCAACAGGATTTCGTCGTCAATGTCGGCGACCGCGTGTTCTTCGAAACGGACTCATCCGAGCTCACGCCGCAGTCGCGCGCGACCCTCGACAAGCAGGCGCAGTGGCTCAATAACTACACGCAATACGCACAGTTCACCATCGAAGGTCACGCCGACGAGCGCGGCACGCGCGAATACAATCTCGCGCTTGGCGCCCGCAGAGCCCAGGCCGTACGCGACTATTTGATCTCGCGCGGGGTCGCTGCCAACCGCATGCACACGATCTCCTACGGCAAGGAGCGGCCGGTAGCATTGTGCGACGACATCTCTTGCTGGTCTCAGAACCGGCGTGCGGTGACCGTGCTCAACGCAAGCTCATAAGGTTTTCTCCCCCGATCGGCGATCGTCGGCGCGCGCGGCCCCGCTCGCGCCGGCGTGCTGGTCTTGGCGCCGTGTTTCCCGCGCTAGGCGGCGGCGCGGTCTATCGCAAGAAACGCCGCACAACCGCCAAGACGAAGTGTGCCGCGGCGCGGCCACATTCTGGTCGAACTCGCCGGGCTATGCTAAAAAACCGGGCCGCGGGCGCCTATCCGTGTTCAAATTGACAGCGACACCGCCGATGACAAGTCACCGTCTCTGCGCGGGCTTTGCCTGCGCACTTATTCTCGCTGCCGGCGTTTCGGCCGCCGCGCGCGCGCAGGAGCGCCCGCCCGGCCTGCTCGACAACTTGTTCGGCGGGCGGCAACAACCGCAAGCCGCGCAGCCGGCCCCGCAGCCGCAGCGCGAGGTCGCGCAGGCCGGCGGCACGGACGTCGACTCCCGCATCGATCGCATCGAAAGCGCTCTGCGCCAGCTCACCGGCACCATCGAAGAGCTGCAGCATCAGAATCAGATGCTGCAGATGCAGCTCAAGCGCATGCAGGACGATACCGAATACCGCTTTCAGCAGATGGGAAGCAGGGGCGGGGGAGCGCCGGTTGCCGGCCCCGCTGTGGCGCCGGTGCCGCCGCCCGGTGCGGCGCCGCCGGCGAACAACAACAATGGTCGCCGCAGCGACGTGTTCGATCCGGCGCAGCATCCCAATGCGCCGGGCACGCCGCGCGCGCTCGGCAACGCATCGGCAACGGCATTGCCGCCGACGCCAGCCAATCCTCCGGTCATGAGCGAGCAGGCGGTCGGTGCTCCCGGCGGCCGCGATGCCGGCGCGCCGCTCGATCTCTCCACACTCGCAGGAAATCAGCCGGAGCCGCCGGCTGCGCTGCCGAGCAGCGCAGGAGTGCAGGCGCCGATGACTGCGGCGCGGGCCTCCGCGATGCCGCCGGTGGCGGCGCCGCAAGGGGGCCAATTGCCCCCACCGCCGCCGCGCAACACGAGTTCAACGGGCGTGCAGCTTGCGACTCTGCCGCCGACGGCATCGCCCAAGGACGAGTACGAGCTCGCCTATGGCTACGTCCTGCACAAGGACTACGGCCTTGCCGAACAGGCTTTCCGCGATTTCGTGCGCAAATATCCCAACGAGAAACTGCTGCCGGAAGCGGAATATTGGCTGGGCGAGAGTCAATTCCAGCAGCAGCGCTATCGTGATGCAGCCGAATCCTTCCTCGCGGTGTCGACCAAGTACGAGCACTCAAGCAAGGCGCCCGATGCGCTGTTGCGCCTCGGCCAATCGCTCGCCGAGTTGCATCAGAAGGAAGCGGCCTGCGCGACGCTCGCCGAAGTCAGCCGCAAATTTCCGCACGTTTCAGCGAACGTGAAGCGCAGCGTCGCGCGGGAACAGAAGCGTGTCCACTGCTGAGGCTTCCGCGCTCACGCAGTCGGAAGTCAAATCGCTATTTGCCGGTCTTGAGAATGCACCCGCGCTGGTGCTCGCCGTCTCCGGCGGACCGGATTCGACGGCGCTCATGATTTTGGCGGCGCGTTGGCGCAGGACGCTGAAAGCGAAGCCGAAGCTGACGGCGATCACCGTCGATCACGGCCTGCGCAAGGAGTCGAAGCGCGAGGCTATGGACGTCGCCAGGTTGGCGCGCAAACTTGGCATCGCGCACCGCATCGTGCGCTGGACCGGCAAGAAAGCGGCGACCGGTCTGCAACAGGCCGCGCGTGCGGCGCGTTACAGTCTTTTGGCGAAGGCCGCGCGCAAGCTCGGAGCGGGTCACATTCTCGTCGCTCATACGCTCGATGACCAGGCGGAAACCGTGCTCATGCGCATGAGCCGCGGCAGCGGCTTGCACGGACTTGCCGGTATGCAGCGGGTGTCCCGTCTGGATGGCGGTAACCCGCCGCTCCAACTGGTGCGGCCTCTGCTCGAAATCCCAAAGGCGCGGCTGATCGCCACCTGCAAGGCCGCGAAGACCGCTTATGCCGATGACCCTTCAAACCGCGATCCACGGTTCACGCGTGCGCGTCTGCGCGTTCTGGCCGCGGAATTGGCCAAAGAGGGCCTGACAGCGCGCCGGTTGGCCGTGCTCGCACAGCGGCTGCGGCGGGCCGACAAGGCAATCGAGACAACTGTCGACCGCGCTCAAGCCGAGATTGTCATCCGGTCCGAGGCTGCGATTACCGTGGATTCGGCCGGATTTGCCCGTCTGCCCGCCGAAATTGCACTGCGCCTGCTGGGCCGCAGCGTCGCGGAGCTGGGCGATGAAGGTCCCGTCGAACTGGCCAAGCTGGAATCGCTCAGTGCGGGGCTAAAAACCGCACAAAACCGGCTTCACGCGCGCTTTCGGCGCAGCTTGGCCGGCGCTCTGGTGACGCTCGACGGGGGAAAGATCGTCGTCGAGCGTGCACCTTCCCGGCATGGCAGAACCTTAACCAACGCGGGACGCGGGAAAGCCAAAGGCCGAGAAAGGCATTAGAATATTAGGGATTCGGGCCTTTCCCTTACGGAATGACGCCCCTACATTCAAGACAAAGCGACGCGAAGTCGCCACGAACGTTGGGCATACAAAGCTGCTGCGCGGGCAGCGGTCAGGGCTTCGGATGAACGCCAATCTTCGCAATTTCGCCCTCTGGGTGATCATCGTTTTGCTGTTACTGGCGCTGTTCACGCTGTTCCAGAACCCGAGCCAACGCACCAATTCGCAGGAAATCTCGTTTTCGCAGCTCTTATCCGAGGTCGATCAAGGCCGCGTGCGCGATGTCGTGATCCAGGGCCCGGAAATCCACGGCACCTTCAGTAACGGGAGCTCGTTCCAGACCTACGCGCCGAGCGATCCCGGCCTGGTGCAGAAGCTCTATTCCAAGGGCGTGCAGATCACCGCGCGGCCGCCCTCGGACAACGTGCCGTGGTTCGTCTCGCTGCTGGTTTCCTGGCTGCCCTTCATCGCGCTCATCGGCGTCTGGATATTCCTCTCGCGGCAGATGCAGGGAGCGGGCGGCAAGGCGCTCGGCTTCGGCAAGTCGCGGGCAAAGCTGCTTGCTGAAGCGCACGGCCGTGTGACATTCGAAGATGTCGCCGGCGTCGACGAAGCCAAGCAGGATCTGCAGGAGATCGTCGAATTCCTGCGCGATCCGGGAAAATTTCAGCGTCTCGGTGGACGCATTCCGCGCGGCGTGTTGCTGGTCGGCCCTCCGGGTACCGGCAAGACGCTGATCGCGCGCGCCGTCGCCGGCGAAGCCAACGTGCCGTTCTTCACCATTTCGGGTTCTGACTTCGTCGAGATGTTCGTCGGCGTCGGTGCTTCGCGCGTGCGCGACATGTTCGAGCAGGCAAAGAAGAACGCGCCGTGCATCATTTTCATCGACGAGATCGACGCTGTGGGCCGGCATCGCGGCGCCGGGCTCGGCGGCGGCAACGACGAGCGCGAGCAGACGCTCAACCAGTTGCTGGTCGAGATGGACGGCTTCGAGGCGAACGAGGGCATCATCCTCATCGCCGCGACCAACCGTCCCGACGTGCTCGACCCGGCGCTCTTGCGCCCCGGCCGTTTCGACCGTCAAGTCGTGGTGCCGAACCCGGACGTGGTCGGCCGCGAGTCAATTCTGAAGGTGCACGTGCGCAAAGTGCCGTTGGCTCCGGACGTCAACCTGAAGACCATAGCGCGCGGCACGCCTGGCTTTTCCGGCGCCGATCTTATGAATCTGGTCAACGAAGCCGCCCTGATGGCGGCCCGGCGCAATAAGCGCATGGTGACTCAGGCCGAGTTCGAAGACGCCAAAGACAAGGTGATGATGGGCGCCGAGCGCAAGTCGCTCGTCATGACGGAGGAGGAGAAGCTCCTTACCGCCTATCACGAAGGCGGCCATGCCATCATTGCGCTCAACGTCAAGGCGACCGATCCGGTGCACAAGGCAACCATCATCCCGCGCGGCCGCGCGCTCGGCATGGTCATGCAGTTGCCCGAGCGCGACAAGCTGTCGATGAGCCGCGAGCAGATGACCTCGCGCCTCGCCATTATGATGGGCGGGCGCGTGGCCGAAGAGATGGTATTCGGCAAGGAAAAGGTGACCAGCGGTGCCGCGTCGGACATCGAGCAGGCGACCAAGCTCGCGCGCATGATGGTGACGCGCTGGGGCCTCTCCGACGAACTCGGCACGGTCGCCTATGGCGAGAACCAGGACGAGGTGTTCCTCGGCTATCAGGTGTCGCGCCAGCAGAACATTTCTGAAGAAACGAGCCGCAAGATCGACAGCGAAATTCGCCGGCTGGTCGAGGCAGGCTATGCCGAGGCGACGCGGATTTTGACCGAGAAACGCGCGGACCTCGAGACATTGGCGCGCGGGCTGCTCGAATTCGAGACGCTGAGCGGCGACGAGATCAAAGACCTGCTCGCGGGCAAGCGGCCGGTGCGCGAAAGCGTCATCGAGCCGACGGGACCGCGTTCCTCCGCTGTGCCGCCGGCCGGCAAGCCGCGCTCGGCGCCGCCGCCATCCGGCGAGGTCGCGCCGCAGCCGCAGGGCTAAGCTCGCGACAAGGAATTCTGCCTCGTGCCCGGCCAACCGGGTCCGGCCTGTGGCCGGCTGCCAGCTTGTGTCGGGCATCCACGTCTCTGAGGCAATACATTAAGACGTCGATGGCCGGGACGAGCCCGGCCATGACGAGTCGAGAATGCCGCTGCAAAACCGCGTCACGCCGTTCGGCGCACTGATCGCAACGTCCGCGCGCGGCATGCTGATGGGCAATCGCGGCGGCAAGTTTCACACGGAGGACAGGACACTGACGACGCGGCGCTGGGTCTCGCGCCAGTGGATCTGCTGCGTGCTCGATTTCAACGACAGGCAGCGAGATGTTTGGGGCCGTTATTATACAGAGCTGTTCTTTCTTGACGAGGTCACGGCCTTTGCCGCCGGCCATCGGCCGTGCTTCGAGTGCCGGCGCAAGGATGCCGAAAATTTTGCCGCACTGTTCGCGAGCACACATCAAAAATCCGCTCGTCCACGCGAAAGCGGGGACCCAGAGCTGGATTCCCGCTTTCGCGGGAATGAGCGGAGCTTGTGGCCGCCGGCTCGTATGTCGGCGCCGGCGATGGATCGCGTGCTGCACGCCGAGCGGCTGGACGGAAAAAACAAGCGGATGCATCGCCGCGCGGTCGATGGGCTCCCCGACGGCGCGATGATTGCGCTCGATGGCGAAGCCTTTGCGCTGCGTGCGGGGCAAATGCTGCGCTGGTCGCCTCACGGCTATGGCACCCGCCGCGCCAAACCCCGCGGCGCGACCGTCGACCTGCTGACGCCGCCGTCGATCGTCGCCGTGCTGCGGCGCGGCTACGCGCCGCAATGGCATGTGAGCGCAGGCTGAAAGCGTCATTGCGCCGCGGCTTTGCGCTGGATCAAGGAAATCGCTGCGGAGACGCGCTATATGCCGCCGTGGAGGTGGTTCGATGTCCATGCCCGCCGCTCTCGCCCGCCGCCGTGACTATTCCGGCCTCGCGCTGTTTGCCTACGGCTTCCGCCCCTTCTTCCTGGCCGCGGGAGCCTGGGCCGCTTTCGGGATTCTGCTTTGGCTGCCGCAATATGTCGGCGCGCTGGCTTTGCCGACGGATTTTAGCGCGCTCGATTGGCACATCCACGAGATGCTCTACGGCTATGTGGCGGCCACCATCGCAGGCTTTCTGCTCACCGCCATTCCCAACTGGACCGGGCGCCTGCCGGTGAACGGCCGGCCGCTTGCGGGACTCGCGCTGCTGTGGCTCGCCGGACGTGCCGCCATCCTGTTCTCCGGTCTTATCGGCGGCGTTCTCGCCGCCGTGATCGATATCGCTTTCCTCGCTGTGCTGGCCGCCGTTGCGGCGCGCGAGATCGTGGCCGGGCAGAATTGGCGCAATCTGCGTGTGCTTGTGATGCTGTGCGTGCTCATCCTCGGCAATATCGTCTTTCATGCCGAGGTGCTGTTGACCGGCGGCGCCGATTACGGCATCCGCATCGCTATCGCCGCTGTCATCATGCTGATCTCGCTGATCGGCGGCCGCATCGTGCCGAGCTTCACCGGCAATTGGCTGGCGCGCAACAATCCGGGCAGGCGGCCCATACCGTTTTCGCGCTTCGATGCGGCGACGCTTGCTGCGAGCGCGGCCGCGCTCATCGCCTGGATTGCGGCGCCCGCGCACGCGGTGAGCGGAGCGCTGCTGATCGTTGCCGGATGTTTGCAAGCTGTCCGGCTTGCGCGCTGGGCGGGCGACCGCGCGACCGCCGACCGGCTGGTGCTGATCCTGCACGTTGCCTATGGCTTCGTCCCGCTCGGTTTTGTGCTGGTCGGCGGCTCGGCCCTGAGCGTTGTCATTCCCACCAGTGCCGGCATTCACGCCTGGACCGCTGGGGCCATCGGCTTGATGACGCTGGCGGTGATGACACGGGCGAGCCTCGGCCATACGGGGCACGCGTTGCAGGCAGGGTGGGGCACGCAGGCGATCTATGCGTTAGTCTTCGCCGCTGCGCTGCTGCGTATCGTCGCGGCGTTTATCGGCTCGATGGCTTTGATCGACATTGCAGGCGCCGCATGGATTGTCGGCTTTGCGCTCTTTGTCGCCCTGTACGGTCCGCTGCTTGTCCGGCAGAAGCCGGCTTGGGCCGAGGAGGGCCGCTGATCACGGCGGCTCGACGGCTGGCGCTTCCGTTCCGGCGGGGACCCGTCGCGTCCAGCCGAAGAACACGGTTGCGGCGAGGACGGCCAGCATCGCCACCACCAGCGCGACGCAGGCCGGCCATGCGCCATAGGTCCAGGCGATGCCGCCAAGCGCGGCACCGAAGCTGCCGCCGACATAGAAGCTGGTGACGTATAAGCCGACCGCGGAGGAACGGCCGGCTTTGGCGGTGATGGTGACGTAAGCAGTCGAAACCGCCTGACAGATGAGACCGCAGCCCGCGCTAATTGCCAGACCCAAAACGATCAGCGGCAGCGAGGGCGCGAGCGTCAGAGCGATGCCGCCGGCCCAAACGGCGATGACGCGCACCATGAACCGCCTTCGCCCGAAACGACCTACGGCCCAGCCGGTCCACGGCGTGAGCAGCGAGCCGGTCAAATAGACGACGAAGATCGCCCCGAGCCAACTGGCCGAAAGATTGAACGGGGGCGCCGCTAGGTGAAAGCTCACATAGGTGAACGTGCAGATGAAATTGAACAGCACGCCAAAGCCGACCGCATAAGTGGCGAGCAGTTGCCCGTTGCGGAAATGCGCGAGCATTTGCCGCCCCGAGGCCAGCAGCCCTTCCGAGCGCACAAATCTTCGCTCCCGCGGCAGCAGGAAGGCGACGGCGATCGCGCCGCAAAAGGCGATGCCGGCGAGCGCAAAAAATCCGGCACGCCAGCCGATCAAATCGGCGAGAAAGCCGGTGATCAGCCGCCCTGAAAAACCACCGATGCTCGATCCGGACGAATAGATGCCGGCGGCCGTGGTCGCTTCCTCGCGCGGCCACTCGTCGCCGATATAGGCGACCGCCACCGCGAAAATCGGCGGCAGCACCAGGCCTTGCACCGCACGCCAGAAGACCAGCGTCGGCAGGCTCGACGAGAGCCCTGCCATCACCGTTGGGATGACCAGCATGAACATGGCCGCAACGATCACCCGTTTGCGCCCGAGCACGTCGGCGACGGTGCCGGTGAAGGGCGCCGTCAGCGCCACTGCGAGGGTAGACACGGTGATGATGGTGGAGATTTCCGCGGCCGTTGCGCTGAACTCCTGCGACAGCAGCGGCAGGATGGCCTGCGGCGAATAAAGGTTGACGAAGGCGCAATAGCCCGCGAGGCCGACCGCCAGATGGCGTGCGGAGAACATTGGGCGGCGGGCGGCGGCGTTCATCGTCGAGACCGGCGAAAGCTAAACGTGGTTTCTCGCCGCATGCCAAGGGCCGGTGTGGCGGGACAGCGCGCCACCCGGCGCATAGCTGATGGAAGAATGGCGCTGATGGCGCGCAGCGACGAATTCCGCCTGAGGCGACAGGCGGACTTGCAGGCCGTGCGCAATCCCGCCATAACCGAGCGGGGGTAAGCGCGGAGATTTACGTGATGCGCGCGCTGACCGTCCTTCCCGGAAAACCCAATTCCATTCGGCTTGAAGAGGTGCCGCCGCCGCTGGCAAGCGACGGACCGGTGCTGGTGCGCGCGCTCGCACTTGGCGTGTGCGGCACCGACCGCGAGATCGTCGCCGGCCTCTATGGCGAACCGCCTCCGGGCCAGCAGCGCCTCATCATCGGCCACGAGTCTCTCGGCGAGGTCCAGGAGGCACCCGACGGTTGCGGCTTTGCGCCCGGCGACCTCGTCGTGGGCATCGTCCGCCGGCCCGACCCGGTACCGTGCCCCGCCTGCGCTGTCGGCGAATGGGATATGTGCCGCAACGGCCGCTACACCGAGCGCGGCATCAAGCAACGCAACGGCTATGGCTCCGAGCGCTTCCGCGTCGAGCCGGATTTCTTGGTCCGCATCGACCGGGGCCTCGGCCCGCTCGGCGTGCTGATGGAGCCGACCAGCATTGTCGCCAAGGCCTGGGAGCACGTCGAGCGCATCGGGGCGCGCAGCCGCGCCTGGAAGCCGCGGGTGGCGCTCGTCACCGGCGCGGGGCCCGTCGGTCTTCTCGCCGCGCTGCTCGGACACCAGCGCGGCCTGGAGTTGCACATTCTCGACCGCGCCGACGAGGGTCTCAAGCCGCAGCTCGCGCGCGACTTGGGTGCCACCTACCACACGGGCGATCTCGGCACGCTGGCGCCGGATGTCGTCATCGAGTGCACAGGGGCGGCTTCCGTGGTGCTCGATGTGATGAGCCGCACGGCGCCCGACGGAATCGTCTGCCTCGCCGGCGTGTCGTCGGGCGGCCATTCGCTGAAATTCGATGTCGGCAAGCTCAACCGTGAGATGGTGCTGGAAAATGACGTGGTGTTCGGCTCGGTCAACGCCAACCGCCGCCATTACCAAGACGCCGCCGATGCGCTGGCCAAGGCCGACAAAAACTGGTTGTCGCGCTTGGTTACCCGCCGCGTGCCGCTCGACCGTTGGCGGGAAGCCTTCGAGCGCCGTGACAATGACGTGAAGACCGTGATCGACTTCTCTCAGTAGCCCGCCATGCCCGCTCGCATCGAAGATTATGCGCTGATCGGCGATCTCGGCACCGCCGCGCTGGTCTCACGCGACGGGTCGATTGACTGGCTGTGCTGGCCGCATTTCGATTCGGAGGCCTGCTTTGCCGCGCTGCTCGGCGGTCCGCAACACGGTCGGGCGCGGCTTGCCCCCAAGCACCCGCAACCCCGCATCACGCGCCGCTACCGGCCCAACACGCTCATTCTGGAGACACGGTTCGAAACACCGGAGGGTGCGGTCACCCTCATCGACTTCATGCCCCCGCGCGAGCACGAAAGGTCACATGTCGTGCGCATCGTGGTTGGCGAGCGCGGCTCGGTTGCCTTTGAAAGCGAATTGGTGCTGCGTTTCGGCTATGGCGCCAACGTCCCTTGGGTCACGCGGCTTGAGGATGGCACGCGCCGCGCCATCGCCGGCCCCGACATGGTGATCATGCGTACTCCGGTGGGCGTGCGCGGCAAGGATCTCACCACCGTGGCCGACTTCACAGTGCGCGCCGGAGACCGTATCCCCTTCGTCCTCACTTACGCGGCCTCGCATGAGGAGCCGCCGCCGCCGGTCGACCCCGAGCAGGCATTAAAGGCGACAGAAGCGTTCTGGCTCGACTGGGCCAGAAAGAACCGTATTTCCTGTCCCTGGGACGAGCCGGTGAGCCGCTCCCTGATCACGCTCAAGGCGCTCACTTACGCGCCGACCGGCGGGCTATGCGCGGCGCCCACCACATCGCTGCCTGAGGCGATCGGCGGCGAGCGCAACTGGGATTACCGCTTCTGCTGGTTGCGCGACGCCACCTTGACGCTGCTCGCGCTGATGAATGCCGGCTATTACGACGAGGCGAAACGTTGGCGCGATTGGCTGTTGCGCGCGGCAATGGGCAGCCCGTCGCAAATCCAGATCATGTACGGCTTGCGCGGCGAGCGCAGGTTGACCGAATGGCAGGTGCCTTGGCTGCCGGGCTACGACAATTCGGCGCCGGTGCGCATCGGCAATGCCGCGCACAACCAGCGTCAGCTCGACATCTTCGGCGAGGTGATGGACGCGCTGCACCAGGCACGCAAAGGCGGGCTGGCGAGCTATCAAGCCGGTTGGGACCTGGAGCAGGCGCTGCTCGACCACCTTGAGAAAATCTGGGCAGAGCGCGACAATGGCATTTGGGAAGTGCGCAGCGGCCGCGAGCACTTCACGTTCTCCAAGGTGATGGCCTGGGTTGCCTTCGACCGCGCCATTAAAAGCGCGGAGGCTTTCAAGCTGCCGGGCCCGCTCGACCACTGGCGCGATTTGCGCGACCGCATCCACAACGATGTCTGCGAACGCGGTTTCGACAGTGAAGTCGTGAGCTTCGTGCGCTCCTACGGCTCGAAGGAGCTCGACGCCAGCCTGCTGCTGCTGCCGGCGGTCGGCTTCCTGCCTGCCGATGACCCGCGCATCCGCGCCACCGTCGAGGCGATCGAGCGCGAACTGCTGGTGGACGGTTTTGTGTTGCGCTACGACACGGACAAGTCCGAGGACGGTCTGCCGGCGGGCGAGGGCGTGTTCCTCGCCTGTAGCTTCTGGCTGGTGGACGCCTATTTGATGCTCGGCCGCCGCGACGATGCGGTGCGGCTGTTCGAACGCCTTATCGCGTTGCGCAACGATGTCGGCCTGTTGAGCGAGGAATATGACCCGCGCGCCCGCCGCATGGTTGGCAATTTCCCGCAAGCGTTCTCGCACCTTGCTTTGGTGAATTCGGCGAGCAATCTCGCGCACGACCGCAAGCCCGCCGAGCAACGCTCGCAATGGTCGGGGGAGCCGGGGACGGCGCCGGCGCCCGATATCTCCGAAGTCTATTGACCGGAGCGCAAGCGGCCGGGAAAGTGCGCGGCCCGCCATTCGCGGCGGCCCACCGAGGGAGGAAGCGACACGTGCTTATCGATCTTCGCACTTATACCGTTCGTCCCGGCACCATGCCGGCGCAACTCGCGCTCTACCAGAAATACGGCTATCCGGTGCAACTGCGCTACATGGGCGAGCCGCATTTCTATCTCACCGCGGAAAGCGGCGAGCTCAACACCATTGTGCACGGCTGGGTCTACGACAGCGCCGGGGACCGCGAAGCCAAACGCGCGCGCATGGCCCAGGATCCGGATTGGAAGGTCTACCTCTCCGAGAATGCGAAAGCGGGCAATATCACCGGCCAACGCACCAGTCTCATGGTGCCGGCGTCGTTTGCGCCGCAAATTCCGATGCCGAAGATCCACAAGTAGCGCGATCACGAATGCGCGGCAGCAGCAATACGCGGACCGGCGGCGAGATCCTGGTAGACCAGCTCGCGATCCATGGGGTGCGCCACGTCTTCTGCGTGCCGGGCGAGAGCTATCTTGCGGCGCTCGATGCCTTCTACGGCCGCGATATCAAGCTGACGGTGTGCCGGCACGAGAGCGCAGCGGCGATTGCCGCCGAAGCGATCGGCAAGACGACGGGGCGGCCCGGCATCTGCTTCGTCACGCGCGGTCCGGGCGCGACCAACGCCTCCGCGGGTATCCATATCGCCCGCCAGGATTCGACACCGCTCATCGTCTTTGTCGGTCAGGTGGCGCGGTCGATGCGCGGACGCGACGCTTTCCAGGAGCTCGACTATCGCGCGGTGTTCGGCTCGATCTGCAAGTTCGCCACGGAGATCGACGATCCGGCCCGCATTCCGGAGATCGTCTCCCACGCCTTCCATATTGCCTGTCAGGGGCGGCCAGGCCCGGTGGTGATCGCGCTGCCCGAGGACATGCTGACCGAGGGCGCAGTCGCCGCGGACGCCACAGCGTTTGCGCCGGCGGAGACTTGGCCGGGCGCCGCCGATATGACGCGCCTGCAGCAGATGCTCGCGGCGGCGCAGAGACCGATCGCGCTGCTCGGCGGCAGCCGCTGGTCGGAAGCGGCCTTCGCCGCCTTCGGCCGCTTCGCCGAACGCTTTGCGCTGCCGGTCGCCACCACGTTCCGCCGCGGCCATCTCTTCGGCGCCTTGCATCCGTGTTTTGCCGGCGATCTCGGCATCGGTCCCAATCCGAAGCTGCTGGCACGCGTCAAGGCATCGGATCTGGTGCTGCTGATCGGCGGTCGGCTCGGTGAATTGTCGTCGCAGGGTTACACGCTGTTCGATATTCCCCAGCCGCAAACCAAATTGGTGCACGTCCACCCGGGCGCCGACGAACTCGGTCACGTTTACAATCCGGCGCTCGCCATCAACGCGTCGCCCGCAGCGTTCTGTGCCTTGCTCGATGGCGTGCAGGCTCCGCAGGAGATTGGCTGGCGCAAGGAAAACGAGGCCGCGCATGCCGACTATCTCGCCTGGTCGGACAAAGCGACGCCGCAGCCCGGGCCCGTCAATCTCGGCGAAATCATGATCTGGCTGCGCGACAACCTGCCGGCCGACGCCATCGTCACCCAAGGCGCCGGCAATTTTTCCGGCTGGGTTCACCGCTTCTATCGTGTGCGCCAATATGGCGGCCTCGTCGGCGCCACCTCGGGTTCGATGGGGTACGGGCTGCCCGCCGCTATCGGCGTACAAACTCTTTACCCCAATCGCGCCGTCGTTTGTGTCGCCGGCGACGGCGACTTCCTGATGACCGGACAGGACTTTGCCACCGCCGTGCAGTACGAGCTGCCGGTCGTCGTCATCGTGTGCGACAACGGGCTCTACGGCACCATTCGCATGCATCAGGAGCGCGAATACCCCGGCCGCGTAATCGCCACACAGTTGCGCAATCCCGATTTTGCCGAATACGCCAAAGCGTTCGGCGGCTTCGGCGTGCGCGTGGAGAAGACCGCCGACTTCCCCGCCGCTTTCGACGCCGCGCGCAAATCCGGCAAGCCTGGGATCGTCCATTTGCGGATCGACCCGGAAGCGCTGACGCCCGGCATGTCGCTCAGCGCCATCCGTGAAAAATCGCTTGCGGCGAAGCGTTAATCCTCCTGCTCGTGGCCGCGACAGCGGCACCTCGTTCCACCCAAAGCACTGTGCTTCGCTTCCCCGGCGACGAACGCGACGTTTGCGCCTTGCCATGACGCGTTGAATCAGCATTCATTACATCGCGATGCCCTATCGCCGCACCGACAATGTCGTCCGGCGGCTTGCCGCCCGCGAGCAAGCAATCCTCGATTCCGCTACGGCGCTCGCCGCCGAGGGCGGAATGACAGCCGTACAGATGACCGCAATCGCCGCCCGCGCTTCCGTCGCCGCCGGCACGGTCTACCGCTATTTTCCATCCAAGGCCGATCTCGTCGCGGCGGTGATCGATGCGCTGTCCAGGCGAGAGCTCGCCGCCTTGCGCGATGCGGCCGCGCGCGCGCCCGGCCCCCTGTCCGCCCTTGCCGCGTGCATTGCCACCTTTGCGGCGCGCGCCTGTTACGCGCGGCGGCTCATCTGGGCCGCCACCGGCGAGCCCGCCGAAGCCGAGATCGACCCCTTGCGTCGCGCCTTTCGTCAGTCGCTCGCCGCCGAGTTCGCACATCGCATCGAGGCTGCTTTTCGCACCGGTCATTTATCGGAGGTCGACGCGCATCTGGCGGCGTCCGCGGTGCTTGGCGCGCTGCTCGAAGGCCTGGTCGGTCCGCTGGCGCCGGCGGCCGAGAGCGCGCCCGCCCAGCGGCAAGCGGTGCAAGCCGCGACCTTGCTGGTTCTGCGTTCGCTCGGCATCGTCGATGCGCGTGCCCGGGGCTTGGTGGCGCAATGCGCGCTGCCGCCGAATGAAAGGGCCGCCGAGGCGCAGCACGTCGCTTGAGGACCGGCGCGTCCGTGGAATTGCCGGCTCGGCGATTGCCGGGCGTCTCCCGTCAGTGCGACATCAACACCGGCACCGTCATCGATTCGAGCAAGCCGCGCGTCGCCCCGCCCAGGATGAATTCGCGCAGCCGCGAGTGCCCGTACCCGCCCATCACGATCATGTCGGCCGAGGAATCCGCGGCATAAGAAAGGATGGTGGAGGGTACGTCGATATCCGGTGCGGTGATGCGCTTGACCTCCACATTGATCTTGTGGCGCGCGAGGTGCTGGCCGATATCGGCGCCGGAGACCTCGTCGCTCTTGGGCGGCTTGTTGCCGACGACGACGACCTCGACCTTCTTGGCTTTCTCCAGAAACGGCATGGCATCGCCGACCGCGCGCGTCGCGGTGCGGCCGCCGTCCCAGCACACCATCACGCGATCGAGCTTGAGCCCGCCCTTTTGGATGAAGGGAACGAAGATGACCGGACGCCCACTGTCGAACAGCACGCCTTCGTCGACGACCTCTTCCGGCGTCGGCTTGTCGCGCCCGGGCTGCCCGACCACGACCAGGTCGAAGCGGCGAGCCATGCGTGCGAGCTGGTCGGAAGCGCCGGATATGCTGGCGTTGAGCGAGAGCGTTTCGAATGAAATGTCCTCGCGCTTGGCCAGTTGTTCAAAGCGCGCAATGGCGGTGCGCGCCCGTTTGTCCGATTCCGTCCGCTGCGATTCGATGAATTCGGCCGGCACGCCGCCCATGACCGAGCCGGGAACGATCGGGTCGTAGGAGAACGCCACGCCAAGGACATGAGCGTCGAATTCTTCGGCGATCGACACGGCGAAGGCGCCGGCGGCATCTTGGGCGCCCAGGGCGAGGTTGACGATGACGTCCTTGATCATGTGCTCTTCTCCTGAGCGCGCGCTTGCGGCGTCCTTCACGTCACCGCGGAACGGCCGTCGACTGGCGCCCGCCTATTTCTTGTTGCCGTCGGGGCCGAACTGCTTGAGATACGCCCAGAGGTCGTCGATCTCTTTTTTGTCCTTGATGCCGGGAAAAATCATCTTGGTGCCGGGAATCTTCGCGCGCGGATCCTTGATGTACTCTTTGAACGTTTGCTCGTTCCAGGTGATGCCCGAATTCTTGTTGGCAGGCGAATAGCTGTAGCCGGGCGCGGTGCCGGACTGGCGTCCATCGAGGCCGTTGAGCTCGGGCCCCACCTTGTTCTTGGCGCCCGGCCCCACGGAATGGCAGGGCAGGCATTTCGCAAACACGTGCTCGCCCGCCGCCGGATCGCCTGCGGCCTGCGCGGCCTGCGTCAGCGCCGCCGAGGCCAAGAGCGCTATCATCCATTCCGTCCGCATGTTTGCCTCCCTAGCGACATTTCTTCGCGCCGCCGGCCAATCACGCTGGCCGGCCTTTGCCAGAGTTTTGCCAGCCCTATGTGTCTGCCGTCAAATGGCTGATAACCTGAGGCGGTCGCGGCCGGAGTGACGGATATGACGCTGCAAATGCCGGAGACGGATGGCGCGGTTCTCGCGCGGCGCAACAAGATCGTTGCCGCGCTGCGCCAAATCGTGCCCGGCGAAGGGGTGATTGCCGGCGAGCGCGAAATGCGCCCCTACGAGACTGACGGTCTCACGGCATACCGCCAGCTGCCGATGGTGGTGGTGCTGCCGGACACCACCGAGCAGGTCGCAGCGGTGCTGCGCTACTGCTATGACGAAGGCATCCGCGTCGTGCCGCGCGGCGCAGGGACTTCGCTTTCCGGCGGCGCGCTGCCGCTGGCGGACGGTGTGTTGCTCGGCATGGCCAAGTTCAACCGCATCCGTGAGATCGACCTCGCCAATCGCGTCGCCGTGGTCGAACCGGGCGTCACCAATCTCGCGGTGTCGAACGCGGTCGCCGCCGACGGCTTCTACTACGCCCCGGACCCGTCCTCGCAGATCGCCTGCACCATCGGCGGCAACATCGCGGAGAATTCCGGCGGCGTGCACTGCCTGAAATACGGCATGACCACCAACAATGTTCTCGGCCTGGAAATGGTGCTGATGACCGGGGAGGTGCTGCGTATCGGCGGCAAGCATCTCGACAGCGCGGGCTATGATCTGCTCGGCCTCGTCACTGGCTCGGAAGGCCTGCTGGGCGTCGTCACCGAGGTGACCGTGCGCCTGCTGCGCAAGCCCGAAACGGCCCGCGCTCTGTTGATGGGGTTTTCTTCCTCCGAAGACGCCGGCGAATGCGTCTCGCGCATCATCGGCGCCGGCATTATTCCGGGCGGCATGGAGATGATGGATGGCCCCGCTATCCGTGCGGCGGAAGATTTCGTGCACGCCGGCTATCCGCTCGATTGCGAGGCGCTGTTGATCGTCGAGGTCGATGGGCCCGCCGCCGAGGTCGACGACTTGATCGGCCGCGTCGACGCGATCGCCCGCTCGTGTCGCGTGAAAACCTGTAAGCCGTCGAACTCCGAGCAGGAGCGGCTGCTGTTTTGGGCCGGGCGCAAGGCCGCTTTTCCCGCGGTCGGGCGGATTTCGCCGGACTACTACTGCATGGACGGCACCATCCCGCGCGGCAAGCTGCCGCTGGTGCTCAAGCGCATCAAGGACATGTCGAGCAAATACGGCCTGCGCTGCGCCAATGTGTTTCACGCCGGCGACGGCAACCTGCATCCGCTGGTGCTGTACGACGCCAACAAGCCCGGCGAGCTCGACAAGGCCGAGCAATTCGGCGCCGAGATCCTCAAGCTCTGCGTCGAGGTCGGCGGCGTGCTCACTGGCGAGCATGGCGTCGGCGTCGAGAAGCGCGACTTGATGCCAGTGATGTTCTCCGACATCGACCTCGATCAACAGCAGCGCATCAAATGCGCTTTCGACGAGAAGGGCCTGCTCAATCCCGGCAAGGTATTCCCGAAGCTGCACAGGTGCGCGGAGCTCGGCCGCATGCACATCTCCGGCGGCAAGCTGCCATTCCCCGATATTCCGAGGTTTTGAGCAATGCAATTCGGTCTGTTCTGTTCGCCCAAAGCGGATGCGCCGGGCTTTCCAGCCGAAACCGGTCAGGGTTTCCGAGACTTCATCGATTTCAATGTAGAGGCGGAGGCGCTCGGCTACGTGTCGAGCTTCTCGGTGGAGCATCATTTCACTGGCTGGAACCAGTGCTCGGCGACGCTGACGCTGCTCACCGCGCTCGCCATGCGCACGACCACACTGCGGCTCGGCACCGCGGTGCTGGTGCTGCCCTGGCACAACCCGGTGCTGCTTGCCGAGCAGGCGGCGACGCTCGATCTTCTCTCCAACGGCCGCCTCGATTTCGGCATCGGCAAGGGCTACCGCCACTCCGAATTCAAGGGCTTTCAGATCGCGCCGGAAGACGCCGACGCGCGCTTCGAGGAGGCGCTCGCGGTTGTCACACGCGCGTTCACAAGCCGCGAGCGTTTTTCGCATCGCGGTCGCTTTTTCCACTTCGAAGACGTCGTGGTCGAGCCGCCGCCGGCGCAGAAGCCACATCCGCCGTTCTGGGTCGCTGCGGGCAATCCGCAGTCGATCGCGCGCGCGGCAAGCCGCGGCTTCAATCTGATTCTCGATCAGTACGCGTCAGCGGCAGCGCTGGGCGAGCGCATCGCCGTCTACAAGGCGGCGCGCGAGACGCAAAAGCTCGCCTTCGACCCGCGGCAGGTGGCGGTGGCGCGCCAGCTTTACGTGGCGCGCGACGAGGCCGACAAGCAGGCGGCGCTGGCGCGGCAGCGCGAGTACACCCAGCGCACGATTGCTTCGGCGCGGCGTCCCGGTGCCGCCGGCGGCTCGCATGTGCTTGCCTATGCGGACAAGACCGGCGCCACGGAAGAGAACGCATTGTTCGGCACGCCCGACGAGATTGCCGCGATGCTCGACGCGCTCGCCGGCGCCGGCGTCGAATACATCCTGCTCACCGTTGCCGGCGGCCGCGACCAGTTGCGGCGCTTCGCCCGCGACATCATGCCGGGCTTTGCGCACACGCCGGCCGCGCGGGCGGCAGAATAGCGATGGTTGACACGGTCAAGCCGCGCGACGGCAAGGACGCCGAGGAGGCCGTGCGCTGGGCGATCGAGCACGGCAAGACGCTCGAAGTGACCGGGCGCGGATCGAAGCGCGCCATCGGCCGGCCGAGTCAGACCGATCTGACGCTCGACCTCTCCGCGCTGTCCGGTGTGACGCTCTACGAGCCGGCCGAGCTCGTGCTTTCGGCCAAAGCCGGCACGCCGCTCGCCGAAATCGAGGCGCTGCTCGACGACAACAATCAGCAGCTCGGTTTCGAGCCGATGGACTACGGTCCGCTGCTCGGCGGCGCAGCGAGCCAAGGCAGCCTCGGCGGCGTCATCGCGACCAATCTCTCCGGGCCGCGCCGCATCAAGGCCGGCGCTGCGCGCGATCATTTCCTCGGTGTGACGGCGGTGACCGGACGCGGCGACACCATCAAGTCAGGCGGGCGCGTGGTGAAGAACGTGACCGGCTACGATCTATGCAAGCTGTTCGCCGGCTCCTGGGGCACGCTCGGCGCCATGACCGATATCACGGTAAAAGTATTGCCCAAGCCGGAAACCGAGGCGACGGTGCTGGTGCATGGGCTGGATGACGCGCAAGCCTGTGCGGCGATGGCGGCGGCCATGGGCTCACCGCACGACGTGTCCGGCGCGGCGCATCTGCCCGATCATGTGGCGTCCTGGTTCGACGGTTTGCCCAAGGCGGAGGCCTCGACGGTGCTGCGGCTCGAAGGCTTCGCCCCTTCGGTCGTTCACCGCAAGGACAGCCTTGCCGTCTTGATGAAGACCTTCGGTGCGGTCGAAATCCTCGACGAGAAGACCTCGCGTGCGCTCTGGCAAGACGTGCGCACCGTCAAGCCCTTTGCCGTTTCCGCACGCGAGCGTCCGCTTTGGCGCATCTCGGTGGCGCCGACGCGCGGGCACGAGATCGCCGCCGTTATCACCCCGGCGGCACAGATGTTTTACGATTGGGCCGGCGGGCTTGTGTGGGTGGCGATGCCGCTTGCCGATCAGCCGGATGCTGCGGCGGTGCGCGGCGCCGTCGCCCAGATCGGCGGCCACGCCACGCTTATTCGCGCGCCGGCCGCAGTGCGCGCCGCGCTCGATGTCTTCCAGCCTATGCCTCGCGGCCTTGCGGCGCTGGAAAAGCGCGTGAAGGAAAGCTTCGATCCCAAAGGCGTGCTCAATCCGGGCCGCATGTGGGCGGGGGTGTGAGATGGGCGTGACCATCGAAATACACTCGAAATGTCGAAAGGTCCCGGTTCAGCAGCGCACCATTTCGCTGCGCTCATGCTGCGCCGCGCCCGGGACACGAGTCTGAGCATGCAAACCAACTTCACCCTGGCGCAGCTCGCCGATCCGCAGATCAAAGAATCGGAAAAAATCCTGCGCGCCTGCGTGCATTGCGGATTCTGCACCGCTACCTGTCCGACCTACGTCTTACTGGGCGACGAGCTCGATTCCCCGCGCGGCCGCATTTACTTGATCAAGGAGATGCTCGAGCAGGGCAGGCCTGCGACCAAGGACGTGGTCAAGCACATCGATCGGTGCCTCTCGTGCCTCGCTTGCATGACGACGTGCCCCTCGGGGGTCAATTACATGCACCTCGTCGACCATGCCCGCGAGCATATCGAAAAGACTTACAAGCGGCCGCCGCTGGATCGCGCCACGCGCGCAGTGCTTGCCCGCGTGCTGACGGATTCTGCGCTTTTCCGCATGGCGGTGGTCGCCGGCATCATCGGCCGCCCTTTTGCGCCGCTGTTGCGGGCGCTCGGCCTGAAGCGGCTCGCCGCCATGCTAGCGCTGACGCCGCGCCGCAAGCCGGCGCCGCCGGTCGAGCGCACCGGCAAAATCTACGCGGCCGAAGGCCGCCGCCGCGGCCGTGTGGCGCTGTTGTCCGGCTGCATCAATCCGATCCTGTCGCCATCGACCGACGCCGCCGCGATCCGCGTGCTCAACCGGCACGGCATCGAGGTGGTGGTGGCGGCAGGCGAGGGCTGCTGCGGCTCTCTGGTGCACCACATGGGGCGCGAAGACGAGGCGCTTGCCTTTGCGCGCAACGACATCGACGCCTGGATGCGCGAGATCGATGGCGATGGGCTCGATGCCATTCTCACTACCGTGTCGGGCTGTGGAACCACTTTGAAGGATTACGGGTTCATGCTGCGCACCGACCCCGCTTACACCGCGAAA
>Ga0070740_10001534_pt1 | contig 31193 bp, 30 predicted proteins | sample Coa_R2_FD_67286 | JGI IMG/M metagenome (GOLD analysis project Ga0070740, IMG submission 67286) | Surface soil microbial communities from Centralia Pennsylvania, which are recovering from an underground coalmine fire - Coalmine... | ecosystem: Environmental > Terrestrial > Soil > Unclassified ...
AAGATGGTGAAGTATTGCATGAACGAGCCGAGGTATAGGCCGCCGAAGAGACTCAGCGCGGAGCCGACGATCAGGAACGTCGAGGCCGTGAAGCGCGTGAACGGTTTGTCCTGTCCGCCCGCGTCGGCGTTGATGAGCGAGTCGTGGATTGACTTCGGCTTGTAAGTGTAATGCTCGAAGCAGGCCTTGAGTCTCACGGCCAGATGCCAGAGGCCGATAGCGCAGAGTGTGACGACGACAGCGCGTCCGGCGAGTTGAAATTTATCCCAGAAATGCGGCTTGAACCAGGCGACGAAGAAGGTCGAAAGAAAGAGCGTGACCGTCGTGAAGACCGTCTGCTGAAGGGCGAAGTTCTCGCGCCGCTCGGCCTCGAAGAACTGGTCAACCTTCCGGTCGTAGTAAGCCTGCATCGCCATGCGGCGCAGGCGCTGCGCGTGCGGGTTGTTCGTGCGGAAGACCGAGACGCCCGCGTCGCTGCTGTGAATGCGCTTGAGCTGCGAGTCGTAGTAGGCGCGCTCCTGCGGGTCGCTCAGCGTGCGGTAGGCCAGCGCGATGAGCGCGAATTCGCGCGCGGCGGCCTCAGTCCCGCCCTTGACGTCGGGGTGGCTCGCGCGCGCGAGTTTCCGGTAGGCGGATTTGATCTCAGCCGCCGAAGCCGTCCGCTTGACCTTCAGGATGTCGTAGTAATTAACCACGCGGCACTTCCAAAAGCTTTGCGGCCAGCGGGAACGCGCCGCGGTTCACGGCGCGGGCCGACCACCGGAAGCGGGAGTGTAACCCCCTCGGCGTGAATATAACACTTTTTTACGAGTTCGTCCCGCACGAACCCCTGCGGACAGCGGAGCAGGCCGCTTGGATTTCGATGCGGGACGAACTGCTGTGAGCGGTGCGGGCTGAAGGTGCGCTGCTTTGCCTCGGACGATCTTCCGAGGGGGGCGAGGACTTTTGCTTCGTGGCGACCGCGCCCTCAGTCCCTTTTTGTGATGACGTATTGCAACAGAATACCAAATAATTTGCAAGCAAAAAATCAACAGTCTTCTGAGTTTTTCGCTCCCCTTCTTTCAAGGGCCAAGAAAGGCTGAAGCCCGCGTGTGCCGACGCCCACGCGGGCTTCCAAGAGTCGCTTGCCTCCGACTTCGATTACTTCGATGACCCGTCCGAAGAAGTCTTGCCCGCGGCGCGCTCCGACTCGCGCTCGATCAGGTTGAGCAGCGTGCGGACGGCGACTCCCGTCGGGCCTTTCGAGCGGAATGGCTTTGCCTCGTCGCCCCAAGCCGTGCCCGCGATGTCGAGGTGCGCCCACGCGACCCCGTCGGCAAACTCTTTGATGAACGCGGCGGCGGTGATCGTGCCGGCCTTGCGACCGCCGACGTTCTTGATGTCGGCGATGTCTGACTTGATCTGCTTCGAGTATTCCTTGTCGAGCGGCAACTGCCAGAACTTCTCGCCGACCTCGCGGCCACACTCGATCACTTCGTCGATGAGTTCCTGATCCGTGCCGAGTATGCCCGTGTTCACGTCGCCGAGCGCGATGGAGACCGCGCCGGTCAGCGTCGCCATGTCAATGACGCGCGTCGCGCCGAGCTTCTTCGCGTAGGCGACCGCGTCGGCGAGAATCAGGCGGCCTTCGGCGTCGGTGTTGATAACTTCAATTGTCTTTCCCGTCATCGCGCGCACAACGTCGCCGGGCTTCGTCGCCTTGCCCGAAGGCATGTTCTCGGTCGCGGGCACGACGCCGAGGACGGGAATCGGCGGCTTGAGCTGCGCGACGGCGCGCATGACGCCGATGACGGTCGCGCCGCCGGTCATGTCGTACTTCATCAGCTCCATGTTCTCGCTCGGCTTGATGGAGATTCCGCCCGTGTCGAACGTGATTCCTTTGCCGACCAGCGCGAGGTAGTCTTCGCCGTCCTCGATTGAAGTCTTGCCTTCGGGCATATACTTCAAGACCATCATCTTCGGCGGCTGATCCGACCCGTTGGCGACCGAGAGGAACGAACCCATGCCCTCCTTCTCGATGCGCGGGCGGTCGAGCACGTCTATCTCAAGTCCGAACTGGTTGGCGACCTCCTGCGCGCGCTCGGCCATGATGGTCGGCGTCATGTACGCGCCCGGCTCGTTGGCGAGGTCGCGCGTGAAGTTGACCGACTCGCCGACGACGCGCCCGCGCTCGGCCCCGCTCCGAAGGGCCTCGTCCTGCGCGCCCTCGACGATGACTTGGAGTTGTTCGACCGCGCGCTCCTCCTTCTCGATTGTCCGGTACTTGTCCGGCTCGAAGATTCCGATCACCGCGCCCTCGACCGCCGCGGCTGCCGCATCTTCTGCGTCGCCGCCTTCGAGACGCGGCACGAGCGCGACCGACTTCACGTTCCTCGCGCGCAAGGAGCGGACAGCCGCGCCCGCGAACTGCGAGACCTGCGCGCGCTTGTAATCATTGCGCTCGCCGACGCCGACGAGGAGCAGGCGCGTCGCCTTCATGCCGCCGCCCGGCGCGAGGTGTATGTACGCGGTCTCGCCCTCCTTGCCCTTCAACTCGCCGGATTCGAGTATCGAGCCGACCAGCCCGCCCGTTGCCGCGTCAACGTCTTTCAGAAAGCCCTCGCCGGCCTTCTCGTCTTTGAAAACCGCGACCGCGACGGCCTGCACGTCGGCCTCGGCGAAGCGACCGCTGCTTGTTTTAATCTCCATCAGAATTTACCTCTCCTCATTTAATCTTTGGCGCGTTCCTTCAGTTGCGCGCGCGTCTCGCGCTCGACCGTCCGACGCATCTCGGTTTCACGCTTGTCATACAGTTTTTTACCACGAGCCACGCCTATTTCAAATTTGACGCGCCCCCTCTTCAGATAGACCCGCGTGACGACGAGCGTCATCCCCTTCGTCGTCGCCGACTCGTCCAGGCGCTCGATCTCGCGCCGGTGCAGGAGAAGTTTCCGCGTGCGCGTGGGGTCGTGGTTGAGCCGGTTGCCGTGCGAATACTGCGCGATGTGCGCGTTGAAGAGCCAAGCCTCGCCGTCGCGCACGGCGACGTAAGAGTCCTTCAACTGAATCTGCCCCGCGCGCACGCTCTTCACCTCCGTGCCCGTCAGCGCGACGCCCGCCTCGTACCTGTCGAAAATGTGATACTCGTGGAGCGCCTTTCGATTGGCAACGATTAACTTTTCTTCTTCAGCCATAAAGGAAATAATGAATGCGGAATGATGAGTGATGAACTTGAAGGGCGCGGCCTGGTTTTAATTCATCATTCCGCATTCGTCATTCATCATTTAAACTCGATCTCGTCTTTGAGCGGGCGCGACATCAGGCTCTCGACGGCGTCGCGCGCGGCCTTGCCTTCGTAGAGAACCGCGTGGACTTCGTTCGTGATCGGCATCTCGACGCCGCGGCGCGACGCGAGAAGTTTTATGGCGCGCGTCGTTCGCACGCCTTCGGCGACTTCATTCATCCCCGCGAGGACTTCGTCAAGCTTCCGACCGCGGCCCAACTCTTCGCCGACGTGGCGGTTTCGCGAAAGCCCGCCCGTGCAGGTCAGAACGAGGTCGCCGAGGCCCGCAAGCCCCGCCAGCGTCTCGACGCGCGCGCCCTCCGCGAGCGCGAGGCGAGTCATCTCTGCTAATCCGCGCGTGATGAGAGCGGCGACGCTGTTCGCGCCGAAGCCGAGGCCCGCGATCATGCCCGCGGCGAGCGCCATCACGTTCTTCGACGCGCCGCCGAGTTCCGTCCCGACCGTATCGCGGTTCGTATAGACCCTAAAATTCTTCACGCTCAAGGCGGCCTGCACGCGGCGACTCAACTCTTCGTCTTCACACGCCGCGACGACCGCCGTGGGCTGTCCCGCCGCCGCCTCGCGCGCAAACGAAGGCCCCGAAAGACAGACGAAACGCCCGGCTGCTTGACGACCCAGAACGTCCGCGACGACCTCAGAGATTCGCATCCCCGTCTCGACCTCAACGCCCTTCGTCGCGCTGACGAAGACCATCGACGGCTCGACGCACGCGCGCAGCCGCTCAAGCACACCGCGCGTCGCGTGCGAAGGCGCGGCGAGCAGAACGATCTCGGCACCGCGCAGAGCATCGCGCTCGTCGCAGGTCGCGCGCACGCCAACGGGGATTTCCTGTCCCGCGAGGTACGCGCTGTTCGAGCGCCGCGCGTTTATCTCCTCGACGACGGCGGCGCTCCTCGACCAGAGCCTCACTTCGCAGCCCGCGCGCGCCGCAAGCACGCTCAGCCCCGTGCCCCAACCGCCAGCGCCGATGACCGCGACACGCATAAAGAAATGATGAATGAGGAATGACGAGTGATGAATTGAAAGCAAGGACGTTCTACGTATTCATCACTCGTCATTCCTCATTCATAGTTTCAGCCTGTTCTCTTCCCCGCGGAGTAGCCTTCGGATGTTGGCGCGGTGCATGAAGATGATGAGCGCGCCGCCCGCGGTCGCCACCGCGAGAGTCGGAATCGTGCCCGCGCTCGTGCCGCTCCTGCTGCCGAGAACCCACACGGCGAGCGGCAAGAACACGGCGGCAGTCATCGAGCCGAGCGAGACGTAGCGCGTCACCCACACGACGACTAAGAAAATAGGAAGCGCGCACAGGAGCGCCAGCGGCGCGAGCAGAAGGAACGCGCCGAGTCCCGTCGCGACGCCCTTGCCGCCGCGGAAGCCGAGCCACACGGGGAAGACGTGCCCCGCGACGACCGCCAACGCAGAGGCGGCGACCCACCAGCCCGCTTCTCCGCCGCCGTCAAAGAGCAAACGCGCGACCAGCACGGCAGCCGCGCCCTTCAAAGCGTCGAGCAGGAGAGTCAGAAGCCCCGCCCACTTCCCCGCGCGCCGCGTGACGTTCGTCGCGCCCGTCCCGCCCGAACCCGTCTCGCGCACGTCACCGCCGCCGCGCAACTTCACGATCAAGTACCCGAATGGTATCGAGCCGAGCAGGTATGCGAGCAGCACGACGAAGACGCGAAGCATCCGGCGGACTCCACACGGCGCTTGAAAGGCTTTGGACGCGAACGTCGAATATACAGTCCCGCGCAGAGCGCGACAAGCAGGCGCGTCGAAGGCGGAAAAGGACGACGCCACGCGTTTCGCCGCGACAAAGAGCGTTTGCGGTGAAATCTAAAGACGGTCGCGCGGCCCGCCTCAGAGCGCGGCCTCGACCATGTCCGCGATGTCGAAGAAGTCTTTGGCGTCAATCGCCGCGCTCATGCCCATCTTCGTGGGGCGCGGCAGAGTCCCGACGACGAGCATCGAGCCGCCTTCGTGCGGGACGATTCGGCAGCAACGCTTGATCTTGACCGTCAGGCCGCCCGACTGCGATTCGACGCGCGCGAGGTTGTTCGCGCGCTTGATTAGTTCGCCGTTCGAGTTGAGCCTGCCGCACACCGCGCCGTCGCCCGCGAATTTCGACTTGCCGAAGAACTTCGGGTCTTCGAGCGCGGCCTCGCCGGAGACGGGCTTCGAGAGCTTGGCCGAGTAGAGGAGCAGCCCGACGTGCGAGCCGACGCCTTGCCGGTTGACGTTGACTACGAGTTGTGTCGGTCGCGAGTTGGGAAGGTCGAAGTGCAGCCGGAACAGCGTCTCGTCCTTCCCGCCGACGAGCGCGCTGCCCACGTCCTTCAAAAACGAACCGACCGACAGCCTCCCGGCCTCGCCCTCCTCCACCTGATACGCGAGCGGCGCGCTCGCGCCGACCTCCTCGCGCACCTTCTCCTCGACCTTCGCGCCCACCGCGCCCGCGTCCTGCGACGTGTATGCGAGATTGTTCATGGCCCTCTCCTTAACTTGAAAAAAAGATGTTCGAGCTACCCCCGTACAAAGACTTGCACTACATCCATCCAGCGATTATCAGTCTTCTAGCGATATTTCTCCTTCGCTCAGATCAATCGCCGTCGCAGAAGGTCAAGCGCGGCCTGCGACGCGCGCGTGCGAATCAGGTGGCGGTCGCCGGGGATCAACAGGCGGCGGTGTTCTGTGTGCGCGTCGTCGGCGAGCGCGATGAAGACGAGGCCGACGGGCTTCTCCTCGGTGCCGCCGCCGGGGCCTGCGATACCCGTCACGGCCAATCCGAAGTCGGTCTCGGCGCGAGCCTTCACGCCCTCGGCCATCTCTTCGGCGACTTCAGCCGACACCGCGCCGTGCTCTTTAATCATGTCGGCGGGCACGCCGAGCAGACGCGTCTTCGCCTCGTTCGAGTACGTGACGACGCCCTCCATGAAGTAAGAAGACGAGCCGGGCACTTCGGTCAGACGCTCGGCGATGAGTCCGCCCGTGCAGCTTTCGGCGACGGCGAGCGTGAAGCCGCCGACGGCAAGCCGCAGCCCGACGACCTCCTCCATCGTCTCGCCGCGGAAGGCGAAGACGGCGTCGCCGAGACGTTCCTCGATTTGGCCCGAAAGCCCGTCGAGCAGAAGCTCGGCCTCCCGCTCGTTCTTGCCCTGCGCCGTCAGGTGAATCTCGATCTCCGTGCTGTTGAAGAGAATCGTCGTCTGCGGATTCTTGTACTGCGTGTAAACGGGCGCGATACGCTCGTCAACCGCCGACTCGCCCATCCCCGCGACGCGAAGCACGCGGCGCACGACGCGCACGTCGCCCGCGCGCGAGGCGAGTTTCGGGAGCGCGTGCGTCTCGAACATCGGCTTCATCTCGCGCGGGGGCCCCGGCAGGAGGACGACGGCGCGCGCGTCCTGCTCGACGTACATTCCGGGCGCGGTGCCGTTCGGGTTCGGCATTACTTCCGCGCCCTCGATGATCATCGCCTGCCGCGCGTTGATGTCGGGCATCTTTCGGCCCCAGCGGAGAAACCTCGCCTTGATGTCGTCGAGCACGTCGTCGTCGAGCATCAGTCTCCGGCCCAAAGCGCGCGCCGCGACTTTCCGCGTGATGTCGTCTTCGGTCGGGCCGAGTCCGCCGGTGATGATGACGACGCCTGAACGCTTCAGCGCGTCGCGTATCGTCTCTTCGAGCCGAGCGTCGTCGTCGCCGACGATTGTCTTGAGTTTGACTTCGACGCCTATCGAGTTGAGCCTTTCGGTCAGCCAGAGGCTATTTGTGTCCGTGCGGAAGGGCGTCAGCAGTTCGGAGCCGACGGCGATGATTTCGGCGGTCAACATGGGCGCGATTGTAACCTGAGAGGCCGTCGGAGGAGGAGACCAATCACCCCGCGCGAACACCGAAACGAATAAAAAACGCGGCGACCTTATCAAAGACCGCCGCGTCTTCGCAGTCTGGTTTGAAAGCTAGGCAGTCTTCTTCTCTTCCTCATATACGTCGCGCAGAACGTCGGAGATGGGGGGCGGCATCGGCGGGGCGGGCGCGAGCGGCTGCTTGCCGGAGAGCGTGTGCAGGCTCTTCTCTTCCGCCTTCCGCGCGGACGCGGCGGCGATTTCGCCCCGCGGCGCGGAGCGTAGCTGCTCGCGGCTCTCTTCGAGCATCGCCGCGGCGCGCGCGCGTCTTACACGTTCGAGGCTTCGGATCGCGGCCATCGTCTGCGGCGCTTCGGTCGGCTCGCGCTCGATGCGGCGGAGGACTTCGACGTAGCGGCGCAGTTCCGGCGAAGGCTGGTAGCGCGCGTGCTCGTCGCCGTGCTCGTCTTCGAGGACGTATGCCAGGTGTTCAGCCGCCGTCTCGTAGTCGCCCGCGCGCTGGTAGAGCGCGCCGAGCGTGAAATAGACGAGCGGCGGCGGGTCGGGCATCAGGTGCATCACGCGCTCGCCCTCGGCGATGACGTTGTTGATCTCGAAGCCGTACCAGCGCTTCTCCTCGTCGCGCAGGATTTCGCTGGCCGAGATGTAGAAGTCGAAGATGTTTTTGATGTCCTGCTGCTCGGAGCGCTGCACCGCGCGCCAGACGAAATAGACGACCGTCGCGAAGAAGACGATGACGGTCAGGGGTATGCCCATCACGCCGAGCATCGCCATGATGATGACGACGGCGACCAGACGCTGAACAGTTTCCTGACCCTTAGTCATAACTCAAGTGATGAGTGATGAGTGATGAGTAGGAGCCGTTCACTCATTACTCATCACTCATCACTTAATTCTTGCCCTGATTCTCTCGCCCGCCTCGACGGTCGAGAGCTTGCCGCCGAGGTCGCGCGTCGTCTCGCCGTCGGCGATTGATTCGCGAACCGCTCGTTCGACCGCCTGCGCCGCGTCCGAGCCTCCAAGGTATTCTAGCATCAGCGCCGCACTGAGGATAGCCCCTGCCGGATTCGCCTCGGATTTGCCCGCGAGCGGGGGCGCGCTTCCGTGCACAGGCTCGAAGAGCGACACGCGTCCGGGGTGTATGTTGCCCGAAGCGGCGAGGCCAAGTCCGCCCTGCAGAGCCGCGCCGAGGTCGGTCAGGATGTCTCCGAAGAGGTTGTTCGTGACGATCACCTCGTACTGCCGCGGGTTCAAGACCATGAACATCGCGGTGGCGTCAACGTATTGGTGATTCGCTTCGATTTCGGGGTAGCGCGCAGCCGTCTCTTTGAAGACGCGCTGCCAGAGGTCGCCGCCGAAGCGCTGCACGTTCGACTTGTCGGCCATCGTTACGCGCTTCCTGCCGCGCTCGCGCGCGTACTCGAACGCGGCGACGACGATGCGCTCGACGCCCTTGCGCGTGTTCAGTTCTTCCTGCGTCGCGATCTCGTCGGCTGTTCCTTTTTTCAGGAATCCGCCCGCGCCGCTGTAAGCGCCTTCGGTGTTCTCGCGGAAGACGACGAAGTCAATCTCTTCGGGCGTGAAGCCGCGCAGGGGCGTCAGGCGCTCGTGAAGCAGGCGCACCGGGCGCAGGTTGATGTAGAGGTCGAGGCCGCGGCGCATTCCGAGCAGGATGTCTTCGGCGTGCTTGTTCGATGGCACGCGCGGGTCGCCGAACGCGCCCGCGAGAATCGCGTCGAAATCGCGCGCGAGCATCTCCAAAGCGCCGCCGGGCAGCGTCACGCCTTCGCTCAGAAACTTGTCCGCGCCCCAGTCGAAGTGGACAAGCTCAAGCTCGACTCCGTGCGTCTCGCGCAGGCGCTCAAGAACAGCGACGGCTTCCCCGATGACCTCCGGCCCGATGCCGTCGCCCGGCACGACCGCGATTCGTTTCACTGTTCTTTCCATCAATCTTCTGAGTTCTCTCCGCCGCACGGGCTTAGTTGACAGCCCGGCCTAATCTTGTCGCACACTCGAACCTGCCGGCTAAAACGGTACGCACAGCACGGGCACGCGCGCGCCGCGCAAGACCTTCTCGGCGGTCGAGCCGAAGAGCAGTTCTTCGGGCGGGGTCGAGCGACCGCGCACGCCCATGACGATCATCGGGAGGTCGAGGTCGCGCGCGATTTTCAGAATCTCGACGAAGGGGCTGCCGACGACGATCATGCGCTCGATCTCGACCTCGCCTGTCTCGACCCCTTCGAGCGCGCCGTCGAAGCTCGACTCGGCCTGCCGCCGCATCTTCGCGGTGATGTCGTCGGACGAACCCATCCCGGCGGCGACCGCGTCCTCGATAAAATCCTTGTCAATCACGTGCAGCAGCGTCAGGTCGCCGTCGGGCGCGGCGATGCCGAGCGCGACGCGCACGGCGTTCACGGAAGTCGCGGAGAAGTCAACGGGGACGAGTATGTCTGTCGCTTTGAACATGATGAAAACTCTTTCCGCGAGGCTTGAGATGATTCAGCGATTCCGTCCGTCAACGACTCATCTACTCTGAACGTTCGTCGGAGGCCGCACGTCTTCGCCGCCCTTCATCAACCTGTCTTCGATGCGCGGCAGGCTTGCAATCACCGCGTCGCCGACGGCCTTGAGGCTCGCGGGCGAGACCTTGTCGAGCGTGTCTTCGCGCGTGTGCCAGTAGGGGTATGTGCTGAGTTGGATGATGTCAGCCGACGGAATCCCCGCTTGCAGGAAGGGCGCGTGGTCGTCGCCGCCGACGCCCTCGGCGCGCTCGACGAACTGCTTGGAGTAGCCGAGACCCTGCGCCGTCTTCCAGATGATGTCAACGAGCCACGGCGTGCTCATGTCGTCGCGACCGAGTTCGAGCTTCGAGTAGCCCATCATGTCGAGGAGGATGAGCGCGCGCGCTTTTTTGAGTTGGCCGCTCGCGCGCAACTGCTCGACGAAGTGGCGGCTGCCGTAGGTGTTGTCGGGCGCGTTCGGCTTGCCGCACTCGTCCCACTCGCGGCAGAAGGCTTCTTCGCCGTCGAAGAAGACGAAGCGGTACGTGAAGTGGTGTCGCTCGTGCGACGCGGCGAGCGTGTTGGCGATCTCCATCAGCGCGCCGGTCGAAGAGCCGCCGTCGTTCGCGCCGACGAAGGTGAAGTCCTTGAAGGGCTTTGTGTCGTAGTGGCTGGCGATGATGATCGCCTCGTCCGTGTCGCCCTTGAGTTCGGAGACGATGTTGACCATCTTCACCTTGCCTTCGGGCGTTTCGGCAGTCCACTCGTCGCGCTTCGCGTTCGGCAGGTGGTCGGAGATGTACTTGCGCACGCGCTCAATCTCCTTCGATCCCGCGGGGTGCGGGCCGAACTCGACGAGTTCTTTGACGTAATCGAACGCGCGCTCGCCGCTGAAAGGCGTCGCGCCGGTGGCCTGCTTCGCAGTAACGCCCGCGGTTGACTGAATCAGCAGCGACGCGACGAGCAGCGCGAAGATGACGGAGCCGCGCGACGCGGGCGCGCGCCCGCGTCGCCGCGCAACGCCGGAGCGCGGGCGACTCTTCAAGGTTTTGCGATTCGTGAACACGGATAGCGCGCGTCCTGTCCCGCCGGCGTTGTTTCGAAAGCGCCGGACGGCGAATGACGAGGCGGCGACTCGTCAGCTTGTTTCTTTCGCGGTTTCGCCGGTTGCTTGCGCCGACTCGTTCTTATGGTCGGCGGGCCTGCGGCGCTCGCGTTCGATCTGCGAGAGCTTGCGCCCGCGGACGGCGAGCAGGTCGAGACCTTTGCCGAAGAGTTCAAACGGGAGGTCAACGACGCGCACCAGCGTCTCGTATGCCATGTCCGCCTCGATCCCGACGAGCGTCGCAAACTTCTGATTGAGCGGCATCCGCCGGAACTCTCCGCGCAAGTCCTTCGCGGCCTCTTCGGTCGTCTCCGCGCGCTCGGTGACGGGGACGGGCCGCAACACGAGGTCGCCCCCGTGCTCGACCTTCGCCTGGCACGCGAGCCTTTCGCCCGCGGCGAGCCTTTCGGGGCTGAGCCGCTGGCGCTCGGCGTCGGTCAGGCCCGAAAGCAGCGTCGCGCCCTCGACGACGACGACCGCGCACGTGTCGCACTCGCCGCGCCCCTCGCACTCCGCGGGCAGGCGCACGCCGAGTCGCTTCGCCGCGTCCCAAAGGTACGTGCCCTCGGCGACTATTCCTGTGTGGCCTTCGCCGTCTGTCTTCCACTCGACGTTGACACTCATACGACTCCTCGCATCCAGATTCCGATCTCTTCAGCTTCAGGTTATGGCCGTCGCGTTAGGGGTTCGTCTTCTCTAACAAATCATTAATCTTCTCAACCCACGCCGCGCGGATGTCTTCTTTTTCCGACTTGTCTAACGAGTTCCAAAAGACTTTGAAACCGTCGCGGCTCTTCAGGTCTCGCTCGATTGCCTTCTGTATCTTGTTGGCGACGGCGACTCCGGCCTTCCCGTTCCTGCGCGTATCGCCGACGACTCGGAAACTCAACCCGGCGTGTTTGCCTCTGACGCCCTCGCTGAAGTCGTACTCTTTTCTCATCCCTTCAACCCTCTTCGTAAGCCCTTCGCTCGCGACGTGACGGCCTGCGCGCGCTGACGAGCCGGATTATACCGCCGCGCTCGGTGTAAGACACAACCAGCAGCCGGCCCTCGCCCGCGTTGCCGATTGTAATGAAGCGACGCTCCGAGGCGGAATGGTCTGGGTCGTCAATTGTAAGTTCAAACGGATCGCCGAAAACACAGGCGGCCTCCTCGAAAGAGACGCGGTGCTTTCTCCGGTTGGCCCGGTTCTTATTCTCATCCCACTCTATCTTCTTTTCGTGAGGATTGCGCCCGCGTCCCACGTCGGCCCTTTCATTGCGTGTTCGGCGCGGAGGCGAAGCGTATGCGCGGCTCGGCGGCGGTCTCTTCGGTGGGCGCGTCTTTGCGGCGCTGGCACTCGGCGCAGACGCCGAAGATTCTGAGCGAGTGCTGCGTCGGGCGGAATTTGTGTCTGGCGACGATGGCGTCCTGTATGGCTTCGAGTTCCGCTGAGAAGAACTCGACGGTCATACCGCACTCGGTGCAAATCAGGTGGTCGTGGTGCGGGTGGTTGTAGTTGTGCTCGTAGCGCGTGCGCCCGTCGCCGAAGCGCACCTCGCGCGCCAGCCCAGCCTCGACCAGAAGCTTGAGCGTGCGATAGACGGTCGTGTGGCCGACGCTGGGGTCTTCCTCCTTGACGAGCTGGTAGAGGTCTTCGCTCGAAAGGTGCTTCTCGGTACGCAGGAACACGTCGAGTATGAGGTCGCGTTGCGCCGTGCGCTTTAGGCCGGCGTGCTGAATGTGCCGGTGGAAAATCTCCTTCTCTTCCGTCATGCGCCGCTTCCGTCCGTTATCAGGCGAGCCGTGGGTTTGACTCATCTTAACACACGAATGCGGCCAGCGGTGAGCGCCGAATTTTGAGCGCCAGCGCGCGGCGTGTTATCTTCTCGCGCAACTGCCGGGGTGGCGAAATGGCAGACGCAACGGACTTAGATGTTTGAGCACGCGTGCGGGAAACCTTCGCGTGAATGGAGTCAAAGTCGGCGAAACCTTAACAGGGTTCCGTGGTTCGGAACTTTGCGAACCGCTGATGGCAACGCCGAGCTAAGGCCGACGGAGCGGTATCGAGTCGGCAAAGTGTAGAGACGAGACGGCTCCCTCCTAAACGTTTTCAACGGCGCACGGAGAAGGCATCGTCCAGACCACGAACCGCGAACTTTGGCGGGCGGCGAAAGCCGTGGTGGTAAGAAAATCCGTTGTCCGTAAGGACGTGCGGGTTCGAGTCCCGCCCCCGGTATTTTCAATCTTCAATCAGGGGCGCACGGGGTTCGTCACGTCCATGACGACTCGCCAGTTGCCGCCCACGCGCTTCCAGACGCGCGCGTAGTTGCCCCGCTCCGAGGGCTTTTCGTCCGCCGGCTTCGCCCTCGCTTCGTAAGTCCCGAACGAATAGCCGAGGTCGCCCGAACTCGCCACGTCAACCTTCACGGTCTTCCAGGTCACGAACTCGTTCGCGCTTTCGAGCGCCTTGCCCGCCGCCGACTTGCCGACGAAGGGAAAGCTGTTCTGCCTGTAAACCCTGACCGTCTCGTCCGCGCGAGTGAGAAGCGCGCGGGCCTCGCCCTTCGAGGACGCTTCACTGGCGAGCGACTGCTCCGCGTCCGTCAGAGTTTTCAAGGCGGACTCAGGATACAAGCCCTTGCCCGCGCCCGCAGTCTTACGAAGCGAGGGCGGGTATTGCAGGATCGTCTCGGCTGTCTGCGGCGCGGCGTGGCGTATGCCGAGGTCGAGGACGAACTTCCAGGTGCCGTCCGGCTGCCTGCGCCAGATTGTGAAATAGTGGCCCGTGCCCGCGGGCGCTTTGTCCGCGGCGTTCTCGCGGAACTCATACGGGCCGGTCGTGTAGCCGAGGTCGCCCGCGCGCGAAACGTCGGCGTAGGTCGGCCACCACGTCAGGAGTCCCGACGGCGCAGGATTAGTCTCCGTCCACGCCTCGATTGCGTTGACGGGCGCGCGGCGGAAGACGACTCCGTCGTGCGCGGCGAAGTGGAGGAACGCCTCCTTCATTCCGTGCGCGATTGAGTAAGTTGCGAAGGCGTGCTCGGCTTCGACCACAGGCGCGAGCGACTTCGGAAAATTCTTGTCGCCCGTGGGCAGCGGCGGGAGTTGCGCCGCCGCGCTCGCCGCGAGCAAAACGGCGAGAAGAAAAGCGACGGGCGTTAGCGCAGGACGGACGGCGCGCTTAAAGACTTTCGATCCCTTCATCGTCTGCGTTGTCCTGCACGCCGAGAAGTGGGCCTGCGTCGAGAATCGTGCTCATCGCGTCGTTCTCTTCCCCGGCGGACGGCGCGTCCGGCTCGGCAACGTCGCCACCCTCCGACTCGCGCGCCGACGCCTGCTCTTGCGGACGCTCGCCCGCGTCGTTCCTCGCTTCACCCTTCGGCTCGTCAGACATCTTCTCGCCCCCTCGTCTCAATACTTCGGCACGCTCGGGTCAACCTCGTTCGACCACGCGGTGATGCCGCCCTTGAGGTTGACGAGTTTGCCCTTGAAGCCGGAGCGCGTCAGGGCCTCGATTGCGCGCGCGCTGCGGACTCCGCCCTTGCAGTGGACGACTGTCTCGCGGCTCTCGTCAATCTCGCCCGCGCGATTTACAACCTGACCGAGCGGGATCAGTTTCGCGTCGGGGATGCGCGCGATCTCGTACTCGTTCGGCTCGCGCACGTCAATGATTTGGATGTCTTCGCCGCGGTCGAGCCGCTGCTTGAGTTCCGTCGCCGTGATCTCTTCCATCTGTCGAGTCTCCTCCGTCTTGTCTGTCGAAGTTTGTGAAGGCGCGGGCCGAAGGCCGCAGAACTCCTCGTAGTCAATCAACTCCCTGATCGTCGGTCGCTCGCCGCACACCGGGCACTCCGGGTCTTTCCGCAGCTTCAACTCGCGGAAGCGCATCTTCCACGCGTCGAACAGCAGCAGGCGGTTAATCAGCGGCTCGCCGCCGCCGAGTATTAACTTGATCGCCTCGTTCGCCTGAATCGCGCCGACGATGCCGGGCAGAACGCCCAGCACTCCCCCCTCCGCGCACGACGGCACGAGGCCGGGCGGCGGAGGCTCTGGATACAGGCAGCGGTAGCACGCGCCGCGCGCCGCCCAGAACACCGACGCTTGCCCCTCGAAGCGGAAGATCGAACCATAAACGTTCGGCTTGCCCGTCAACACACACGCGTCGTTGACGAGGTAGCGCGTCGGAAAATTGTCCGTGCCGTCAACGATCATGTCGTACTCGCGGAACAGCTCAAGCGCGTTCTCGCTCGTCAACCTGGTCTCGTATGCCTCGATCTTCACGTTCGGGTTGATGTCGTTCAGGCGGTCGCGCGCCGACTCGATTTTGGGCCGCCCGACATCTTTAGTGCCGTGGACTATCTGCCGCTGCAAGTTCGACGCGTCAACCACGTCGAAGTCAACGACGCCGAGCGTGCCGACGCCCGCCGCCGCGAGGTACATCCCCGTCGGCGCGCCGAGTCCGCCCGTCCCGATCATCAGCACGCGCGCGGCCTTCAGACGCCGCTGCCCCTCCACGCCGACCTCCGACATGATGAGGTGACGGCTGTAACGCGCGATCTCTTCGTTCGTCAGAGTCGGCAGCGACGACGCGCTCGCCTCGGTCTCCGTCGCCGCGCCGCCCGCAATCGCCGGCACAATCGAGATCGTGTCGCCGTCCTTGACCGGCGTCGCAAGCCTCTGCCCGTGTCGTATGTCGTCGTCGTTGACATAGACGTTGACGAAATTCCTGAGCGCGCCCTGCTCGTTGTAAAGGTGACGACGAAGTTCGGCGTGCTCGCCCGTCACCTTCTCCAAGACTTCGCCGACGGTGTTCGCGTCAACCGCGATCTCCGCCTTGTCTCCGGCGAACTGCCTGAGCGCGGTCGGTATGAAAACTGTCACTGCCATTTTCGATTACTCCTCTGCCGTTTGCTCCACGCCATTCTGCCGTCCGTCAGCGCCCGGCTCAAAACCGTCGCTGCCGTTGACTTCCTCTTCGTCGAAGCGCGAGCGGTCAGCCCGTAACTCCCACGAGCGAAGGTCGGCGGCCTTCCCTTCTCTGACCGAGACGACGACGTATGACATCGTCGTCCACGGCGCGAGGTGTTCGAGGTCGAACCGGGAAGGCACAGCCGGGTGATCCGGGTGCGAGTGATAGTTGCCGACCACGCCGAGGCCGCGCGCGGCATGGAGGCGTTCGGCCTTCGCGTATTCGAGCGGCTCGATTGCCATGCGGTGAAAGCGCTCGCCCTCTTCAAACGTGTTCTCGACCCTGTACGTCGCCGACACCGTGCGCGTTCGCCCGCCTTCCTCGATTCGACCGATGAGCAGGCCGCAGCACTCGTGCGGGTACGCCTCTTCCGCGTGCCGCCTTATCTCTTCGACCAAACGCGCGTCCAGTTTCAGCATCACGACCCGGCTCGACGCATTGTCTTTACTTCGACGCCGCGTTTGAACTTCACGAGACGCCCCAGAACTCTTCGCTCAGGTAGCGACTGCCGCCGTCGCACAGCACCGTGACGACGACCGAGCCGGGCGGCAAGCCTCGCGCGTAACGAAGCGCGGCGAGAACGTTCGCGCCGGACGAGACGCCGACGAAGATGCCCTCTTCGCGCGCGAGACGGCGAGCCATCTCCTGCGCGTCCTCGGTCGAGACTTCGACGCGCTCGTCGGCGAGCGTGCGGTCGAAGATGCCGGGCACGATTGAAGTCTCGACGTGGCGCATTCCTTCGAGTCCGTGGAGCGGCGAGTCGGGCTGCATCAGCACCGCTTTCAAGTTCGGGTTGAGTTCGCGCAGACGCCTGACCGTGCCCGTGAACGTGCCCGACGTGCCGACGCCAGCGAGAAAGTGCGTGACGCGGCCCGCGGTCTGCTCCCAGATTTCGGGCGCTGTCCCCTCGTAGTGCGCGCGCCAGTTCGCGGGGTTGTCGTACTGGTTCGCGTAAAAAAATCTCCCCGGCTCTTCCGCGGCGAGTCGTTGCGCGAGCCGCTGCGGCGCGTCGAAGCCTTCGCGCGGGTCTGTCTCGTCCAACTCCGCGCCGTAGATTCGGAGAATCCGTCTGCGCTCGACGCCCGCGTTCGCGGGCAGGCACAGCCGCACGCTGTAGCCGCGCGCCGCGCCGATCATCGCGAAGGCGATGCCGGTGTTGCCGCTCGTCGCGTCGAGGATGACGCGGTCGCGCGTGAGCGCGCCGCTGCGCTCGCCTTCGAGAATCATCGAGAGGGCCGCGCGGTCTTTGACGGAGCCGCCGGGGTTCAGGTGCTCGGCCTTCGCGTACAACTCGACGCCGGACGGAAGCTCAGACGCGAGCCGCGCAAAACTCAGGAGCGGCGTGCCGCCGATGTTCTCAAGCAGGCCGTTCAAGCTTCCTCCGACTCCCTTCGACCGCGCGTCCCTCTCGACCGTGACGCGGGCTACTTCAAGTCTCTCTTCGAGAGGTACCAGTCGGTCACTTCGTTCTTCGACTTGAAGTCGTCCTCCATGCGCTTCGACGCGTCGTCAATCGTCTGCGGCGGCGGGACGACGACCTTGTCGCCCTTCTGCCAGTTGGCGGGCGTGGCGCAGGCGTTGTCGTCGGCGGTCTGCAACGCGTCGAGCGCGCGCAGCACCTCGTCAATGTTGCGCCCCAGACTCATCGGGTAGTAGATGAGCGCGCGCACCTTCTGGTTCGGGTCAATGATGAAGACCGCGCGGACGGTCGCCGTATCTGAAGCCGACGGGTGAATCAGCCCGTACTTCTGCGCGACCTTCGTGTCGAGGTCTGCGACGACGGGGAAGTCAATCCTGACGCCGAAGTGGCCCTCGATGTTTCTGATCCAGGCGATGTGCGCGGGCACGGAGTCAACCGAAAGCCCGATGAGCTGTGCGCCGCGATTCTTGAACTCATCGGAGCGGCGCGCGAACTCTACAAACTCGGTCGTGCAGACGGGGGTGAAGTCGGCGGGGTGCGAGAAGAGTACGACCCACTTGCCCTTGAAGTCCGAGAGTTTCAACATCCCTTGAGTTGACTTGGCCTCGAAGTCCGGCGCGGGGTCGTTGATGCGGGGCAGACTGGCCGTCGTTTCCTGTGTCGCTGCTGTGCTCATAACTCGACTCCTCTTTCTTTTTGAAGTTGACCTTTGAAATAGACTCGATTCTTCACGAGGCTGCGGTTCGCGGCGGGGCGTGCCGCCAGAATTCTTCTCCACTCGATTTCGGCTTGCGGCAAGCTTACACAAATCCGCGAGCATTTCAACTGCCGGAAAGTGCCGCGGCGAGTTGAAGCATACGTGCGGCCCGCCCCGGCGCAGGTTGCTCATACGATATAGTGCAAGCGCCGCCGCCTTTCGCTTAACTGTCCGACAGACCCGGCACTTCTCTGCTGGTAATCGTCAAGGAAATCGGCTAAACAGGTCTGAGAAAAACATATTCCGACCTCGCAAATCTTGTGGCACGTTCGTTGCTCTTCGTACGGGTGACTGTCACCGCGCACGCGCGACAAGGATTGCGAGGCGACACGCTCGTTGAGGAGGGTTACGAAGTGAAGACGAAAAATAACAAGAGGTACACGCGGCGCGCGGCGAGCCTTCTGGTTTTACTCGCCTTGATTTTCGGCTCGGTCGTACCGTCGTTCGCGGCGGTGCAGCGACGGCGTGTGAGGCGCAGGGCGCGTGTCACGCGACCGGCCACTCCGCCCGTCCGCTACTACACGGTGCCGGCGGATCAGGTCTTCCGCGTGCGGATGGACACGTCTTTGAATTCGGGCACGGCGCGCGTCGGCGACCGCTTCTCGGCGACCACCACCGAGCCTGTGTACGGCGAGACGGGTGTTGAAGTCATCCCCGTCGGCAGCAAGGTCTGGGGACGCGTCACGGTCGTCAATCGCGCGACGAGACACAAGCCCGGCAACATCTCGGTCAGCTTCTTTCAGGTCGTGACGCCGAACCAAGTGCGACACGTAATCAACGGCTCGCTGTCGAGCCTTCAGACCGATCAGGTGAACGCCGACAACGAGGGCACGGTCAAAGGGCGCAACAACCGCAAGCGCGACGCGGTCTTCGTCGGCGGCGGCGCGGTGGCGGGCGGACTTCTGGGCGCGATTGCGGGCGGCGGCAAGGGCGCGGCCATCGGCGCGCTACTCGGCGGCGGAGCCGGGACTGCGGCTCGCGTCTATGAGAAGGAGCAGGAGGCCGACATCAAGTCAGGCACGGAATTCGGCGTCATACTGAACCGCGCCGTCTCGCTGCCCGCGTACAAGGCGCAGTGAGTTTCAGGAATCGGCAGCCCTCGCGGCAGCCGGTGTGGAGGAGGCCCGCTCGCGAAGGGGAGAGCGCGGGCGGGCTTCCTGCCAAAATTGAAGAGTCTTCTGAAAGATTATCTAAGGGTTCGGTCGCCCCTGTCAGGACGTAAGCGAGCGACCGCGACGGAGAAGCCCGGTGCGAAGGGGAGAGCGCACCGGGCTTCTCTTTTTGTTTAGCTATTGGCCGTTAGCTGATGGCTTTTAGCTTTTTGTTTTGACGACTGCGGCGGATTGTTCTCGACGATGGACGACGCGGCCTCCGACGATTGTCGCGACCGCCGCGCCCTGAAACGTCCAGCCGTCGAACGGAGTGTTGCGGCTCTTTGATTTCGAGCGCGAGGCGTCGAACGTCCAGCGCAGCGTCGGGTCGAGGATCGTCACGTCGCCCCACGCGCCGGGTCGGAGCGTGCCGCGGTCTTTGAGTTGAAAGATTCTCGCGGGGCCAGCCGAGAAGAGTTCGACGAGCCGTTCTAGGTTGACGACGCCGCGGTGGACGAGGCGGTCGAGCGCGAGGGCGACCGCCGTGTCGAGTCCGGTGATGCCGAATGGCGCGTGGTCGAATTCGAGCGCCTTCTCGTCCGAGTGGTGCGGCGCGTGGTCGGTCGCGATGGCGTCAACCGTGCCGTCGGCGATTGCTTCGAGTATTGCATCGAGGTGCTCGCGGCTGCGGAGCGGCGGGTTCATCTTCGTGTTCGTGTCGAAGCCCTCGCACGCCGCGTCCGTCAGAGTGAAGTGGTGCGGCGTCACCTCGCAAGTCACCTGCGCGCCGCTCGCCTTCGCCCGGCGCACCGACTCGATTGCGCCGCGCGTCGAGACGTGCGCCAGATGAACGCGCGCGCCCGTCAACTCGGCGAGCGCGCAGTCGCGTGCGGCGTCCGTCTCTTCGGCGAGCGCGGGGATGCCGCGCAGGCCGAGGCGCAGAGACCACTCGCCCTCGTGCATCACGCCGCCCGCCGCGAGCGTCTTGTCGTCGCAGTGATCCATCACGGTCAGGTCGAAGCCGCGCGCGTAATCCAACGCGCGGCGCATCAGTCCCGGCGAAGGCACTGGCCGCCCGTCGTCCGTGACGGCGACGATTCCGGCGCGCTTCATCTCGCCCATCTCGGCCAGCTCTTCGCCCTTCGAGCCTTTCGTAATCGCGCCGACGGGAAAGACGTTTGCGAGTCCGACCGTTTGCGACTGCTCGACGATGAAGCTCGTCACGGCTGGATTGTCGTTGACGGGGTCGGTGTTCGGCATCGCGCAGACGGAGGTGAACCCGCCCGCGACCGCGGCGGCTGCGCCCGACGCAATCGTCTCCTTGTACTCCTGCCCCGGCTCGCGCAGGTGCGTGTGCAGGTCTATGAAGCCGGGCGCGACGACGAGTCCCGTCGCGTCGAAGATTTCAACGCCCTCCGGCCTTGCCTCGCCGCGTCCGAGCATGGCCGCGACGCGCCCGTCCTCGATGAAAACGTCCTGACCGGCGTTGATGCCCTGCGTCGGGTCAATGACGTAGCCGTTCGCGATAAGCAGTCTCATTCCGTTGATATCTTCGAGCAATGATTTCGAGTTGTCGGGTTACTACTTCGAGCTTTCGGTGCCTGTACCGCCGACGCTGACGGCGGCCCTGAGCGGCTCGGTCGCTGGCTCGTCAGCCGAAGACGCCGCGGGCTTGGACGATTGAGACTCCGCAGTGCCTGCTTCGTCTTTGACACGCGTCGTCGGGTTCGAGGTGTTCGTGCCAGCGCCGCCGCCGAGCAGGTAGAGAACGGCCATGCGGACGGCGAGGCCGTTGGCTACCTGATCGAGGATGAGCGAGCGCGAGCCGTCGGCAACGTCAGACGCGATCTCAATGCCGCGATTCATCGGGCCGGGGTGCATGACAATGGCGTCCGGCTTCGCGAGTTCGAGCCGCTTGCGTGTGAGTCCGAAGTGAACCGCGTACTCCCGGAGCGACGGAAGAAAAGCCTTGTCCTGCCGCTCGCGCTGGATTCGCAAGACCATCACCACGTCCGCGCCCTCGATTGCGTCCTCGATTCGGCGTTCGACGCGCAGGCTGCGTCCCTCGACGAGCGACGCGAACTCCGGCGGCGCGAGCGTGCCCGGCCCGGCGAGCGCGACTTCGGCGCCGAGCGTAGTCAGCAGGTGCGCGTTCGAGCGCGCGACGCGCGAGTGCAGGAGGTCGCCGAGTATCGCCACGCGCAGACCTTCAAAGCTTCCCTTCTGCTGCCTGATGGTCAAAGCGTCGAGCAGAGCCTGCGTCGGGTGCTCGTGCGCGCCGTCTCCGGCGTTAACGACCGAGGCGCGGCAGACGCGCGCGAGTTGGTGCGGCGCTCCGGCAGACGGGTGGCGGATGACGATCAGGTCGGGCGACATCGCTTCGAGGTTGCGCGCCGTGTCGAGCAGCGTCTCGCCCTTCGTCACCGAAGATGAAGACGAGCTGACGTTGATTACGTCCGCCGAGAGTCGCTTGCCCGCGATCTCGAAAGACGTGCGCGTGCGCGTCGAAGGCTCGAAGAAAAGGTTGATGACGGTGCGACCGCGAAGGGTCGGCACTTTCTTGATCTCACGCTCGGAGATTTCGCGGAACGTCTCCGCCGTGTCGAGGATGTGTGTGATTTCGTCGGCGCTCAGTCCGCGTATGCCGAGCAGGTGTCTCTGTGAAAGCTGTGCCTTCATCGAGCTGGTCTCAGGTCTGATTCGTCCGCATACGAAAAAGGCGGCCAACTGAGGCCGCCTTCGCTACTCACCTTCCGCCGTCGGTCGCTCGACTATCGCGACCGCCTCCTCGCCGTCGAAGTCGTCGAGCATGACCTTGATGATCTCGCTCTTCTTTGTCGGGACGAACTTGCCGACGAAGTCCGCCTGGATGGGCAGCTCGCGGTGTTCCTTGCCGCGGTCAATCAGGACGGCGAGCTGCACGCGGCGGGGTCTGCCGAAGTCAATCAACTGGTCGAGCGCGGCGCGAATCGTCCGGCCCGTGTAAAGCACGTCGTCAATCAGGAGGACGTTGCGGCCTTCGACATCACTGGGCAAATCGGTTCGGTTGACGATGGGGTTCGCGCCGACGGTCGAGAGGTCGTCGCGGTAGAGCGTGATGTCGAGCACGCCGACGGGAGGCCGCTCGCCTTCGAGGTCTGCGATCTTGTCGGCGAGCCGATTCGCGAGCGGCACGCCGCGGCGCTGTATGCCGACGAGGTAGAGGTGGCCCGCGCCGTGGTTCTCCTCGACGATCTCGGACGCGAGCCGCGCCAGCGCGCGGTTGATCCGCATCCCGTCCATGATTCGCGCTTTCTCGACGAATTCCATCGGCGCGGATACTAACACAGCCGACTCCGCCGATGGAAGGTTTGCGCGCCCGCCGGGCGATGTCTGTACGGCCTCGCACTCCGGCCCCACGCCCGACAGACTGTCCGGCCCATCAGGCCGATGAAGGAGTTTCGCCCGTCCTTTTCCTGTACCTTTCGGCAAACTCTTTTGACAAAAAAGGCGCAGAGTGTGAAGCTTCTGAGCAAAGCCCAAACGAATCAAAGGTCTTTTCTGTGAGGTTAATGAGTTTGGAAAAGTGTAATCTGTCTGCGATCTTTATCGCCATCATCTCGATTTTATTGTCGCTGCCGTGCGCCGCGCTCGCCCAACAATCAACCGGCGCAAATCAGGGGACGGGTCAGAACCAGGGCGCGCAGAGCGGCTCAGGCCAGAACGAAACCGGAAGGCCCGCGCAGGTACCAACACAACAAGGACAGCCGACCGCGACGACAGGTCAGAGCGGACAAACTCAGGCCGGAAGTCAGTCGTCGAATCCGACTCAAGGCGGGCAGGCCACGCAGGGCGGACAGGTCGGCGGAGCGCCGGCCACTCGAACCGGCCCCACTTCACTGACCAACGGCCAGCAACTTCCCGGCGCGGCCAGGACGACGAACGCGCCGAGCACACTGAGTCTTCAGGACGCGATTCAAATCGCCATCCAGAACAACCTCGCGACGCTGCTCGCGCAGGAGCGTGAGCGCGAGGCGCGCGGGCTTGAGCACGAGTCGCGCGCCGGCCTTCTGCCGAACGTGAGCGGCTCGGCGTATCAGGCGAACATCACGCAGAACCTCGCGGCGCTCGGCTTCCAGCCCGGCACGTTCCCCGGCATCACCAACACCTTCATCGGCCCGTTCAACAACTTCGACGCGCGCGCGCGCCTCGTGCAGTCGATCTTCAGTCTGAGCGCCATCAGAAATTATCAGGCCGGAAAGCAGGGCGTGCGCGTTGCGGAGTTGCAGCGCGGACTCGCGCGCGAACAGGTCGCGACGGCGACGGCACTGACGTATCTGGAAGCGCTGCGCTCGGCCCGCTCGGTCGTCGCGGCGCAGGCGAACGTTGACCTGGCGCAGACGCTTCTGACGCTCGCGCAGGATCAGCGCAACGCGGGCGTCGCCACGGGCGTTGACGTGACGCGCGCGCAGACACGTCTCGCGCAGGAGCAGGTTCGGCTCGCGCAGGCGCAGACCGAAGCCGAGCAGTCGCGGCTCAACCTCCAGCGCGTCGTCGGCCTGCCGCTCGGAAGCCAACTGACGCTGACCGACACTCTGCAATTCGCGGACGAGCCTCTGCCGGCAATCGAGACCGCCGTGACGCAGGCCGGCGAGCAGCGCCCCGAAGTTCGCATCGCCGAGGCCGAGGCCACGCTCGCGGGCTACGAGCACCGCGCGGCGCGCGCCGACCTCTACCCTTCCCTGGACTTCGTCGGCGACTACGGCGTGAGCGGTATCACGCCGACCAACACAGACCTGCCGACGCGCCGCGTCGCCGTCCAGTTGAACGTGCCGATCTTCAACGGCGGGCTGACGCGCGGTCGCATCGAGGTCGCTTCGAGCCGCGAGCGCCAAGCTGAACTCGAACTCGGCAGCGTTCGCGGTCAGGTCGAGGAGGACGTGCGGCTCGCGTTCGCGACATTGGGGACGACCGCCGCGCAGGTGCGCGCCGCCGAGCAGAACGTGACGCTCGCCGAGCGCGAGCTTGAGATGGCGCGCGACCGCTTCCGCAACGGCGTCGCCGACAACGTCGAGGTCGTCACGGCACAGGCCGCGCTCTCGAACGCGCGCGACGCGGAGGTGACGGCGCTCGCGCAGTACAACGCCGCGCGGCTCAACCTCGCCGCCGCTCTCGGTCGCGCGGAGTCGTTCCGCTGGTGACGCTTGAGCGACCGTCCGGCGCGATTTATTCATCTAAGGAAGATTGATTTTTTCTTTTATACCCCAGCGAGGCAATAATCATGGCCGACGTTAAGACCGACAGAAAAACTAACGAGCCAGCCGACGGGCGAGTCGGAGAGAGGGCGAACGGGCGCGGGCCAGCCGACGGCAACGGCAAAGGCGTGGGCGCGGCGACCGACACCGAGACGCGCGAGGCCGCGCACGACGTTGAGGCCGAGCAGGAAGTCACCGAAACGAACGAGGCGTTCGACGAGCCAACGCCCGCGCCGCCGAAGAAAAGGCCGCTCTACAAGAGGCCCGTCTTCCTGATCGTCGCCGCGGTCGTCCTCGTCGTCGCGGCAATCTTCGGCGTGCGCTACTGGGCCTACTCGCGCACGCACGAGTCAACCGACGACGCCTTCGTTGACGGTCGCGTCGTGCAGATCAGCCCCAAAGTCACCGGCTACGTCGCGAAGGTTTACGTCGAAGACAACCAGCCGGTGAAGGCGGGCGACCTCATCGCGGAACTCGACGCGCGCGACTTCGAGGCGCGGCTTGAACAGGCGAAGGCGGCGCTCTCGGCGGGCGAGGCGCAGCAGCGTCAGGCGCAGTCGGGCGTCGAGCTGACGCGCGCCAACACGCGCGCCGCGCAGCAGCAGGCGCAGGCGGCGGTGCAGCAGGCGCGTACGGGAGTCCAGACGGCGCGGGCCGCCGCCGCCGCCGAGCAGTCGCGAGTTTCGCAGACCGCTTCGGCAATTTCGACAGCGCAGGCCGCGGAGAGGCAGGCGTCCGCGCAGGTCACTGCCGCCGAGGCCGAGGCCGCGCGCGCGAACGCGGACGTGGAGCGCTACCGTGCGCTCTACGCGAAGGACGAAGTCTCTCAACAGCGGCTCGACGCCGCAATCGCCGCCGCGCAGACCGCCAACGCGCAGGTCGAGGCCGCACGCCAGAGGGTCGCGGCGGCGCAGGCTCAAGTCTCCGAGGCACGCTCAGCCGAGGCCGCACAGGCCGAGAACGCGCGTCGCGTCGCGACGACCATCGGCGGCGCGCAGGCCGGAGTCGGCGAGGCGCTCGGACGACTCGCGCAGGCCAACACCGCGCCGCAGCAGGTCGCGGTCAACGAGGCTCAGGTCTCGACGGCGGGCGCGAACATCGCGCAACTGCGCGCGGCGGTCGAGCAGGCGGAGCTTGAGCTTTCCTACACGAAAATCTACGCGCCCGAAGACGGACGCATCACGCGCAAGTCGGTCGTGACGGGCGCGCTCGTGCAGCCGGGCCAGCCCTTGCTCGCGCTCGTCACCGGCGACATCTGGGTCACGGCGAACTTCAAGGAAGATCAGATCGGGCAGCTCAAGCCGGGCCAGCCCGTCGAGATCAACGTTGACGCTTACCCCGACAAAGTTTTTCGCGGGAAGGTGCAGAGCATTCAGGCCGGAACGGGCGCGGCCTTCAGCCTTCTGCCGCCGGAGAACGCGACCGGCAACTACGTCAAGGTCGTTCAGCGCGTGCCCGTCAAGATCGTCTTCGACGAGCCGCTCGACCCGAACCACATGCTCGCGCCGGGGATGTCGGTCGTGCCGGAGGTACGCATCAAGTGAGCACCGCGCGCGCAGACTGGTCGAGGGTTCCGGGCCGCGGCGAAGCCTCGCGCGCCGCCGCGCCGACTCCGCCGCGACAAGAGGCTTGGGCGCCGAGCTTCAACCCGTGGATCATCGCGGCGTCGGTGATGCTCGCGACGTTCATGGAGGTGCTGGACACTTCGGTCGCGAACGTCGCGCTGCCGCACATAGCCGGCAACCTGTCGGCGACGACCGACGAGTCAACGTGGGTTTTGACGAGCTACCTCGTCTCGAACGCGATCATCCTTCCGGCTACGGGCTGGCTGACGACCGTCTTCGGTCGCAAAAGATTTCTGATCGTCTGCATCTGCATCTTCACGCTGGCCTCCGCGATGTGCGGCGCGGCGACGAGTTTGACGATGCTCATTCTCGCGCGCGTGTTGCAGGGTGCGGGCGGCGGCGCGCTACAACCAATCGCGCAGTCCGTCCTACTCGAAAGCTTCCCGCCGGAGAAGCGCGGGTCGGCGATGGCGCTCTTCGGACTCGGCGTCGTCGTCGCTCCGATCATCGGCCCGACGCTCGGCGGGTGGATCACGGACAACTATTCCTGGCGCTGGATTTTCTACATCAATGTCCCCGTCGGCGCGCTCGCCATCTTCATGGCGAACACCTTTATCGAAGACCCGCCGTACATCCGAAATCGAAAGCCGGGGCGTATCGACTACGTCGGCTTCGGGCTGATGGCTTTAGGTCTCGCGTCGCTGGAACTCGTGCTCGACACGGGGCAGAAGAACGACTGGTTCGCGTCGAGTCAGATCGTCTGGTTCAGCGTCATGAGCGGCGCGGCGATCATCGCGTTCATCATCTGGGAGCTGACGACCGACGAGCCTATCGTCAACCTGCGCGTCTTCAAGAACCGCAACTTCGCCGTCGGCACGCTGCTGATCGCCTCGGTCGGCATCGTCCTCTACGGGACGACCGCGCTGCTGCCGCTGTTCCTTCAGACGCTTTTGGGCTACCCGGCGGTGCAGAGCGGCCTGACGGTCAGCCCGCGCGGATTCGGCTCGGTTGTTTCGATGCTCATCGTGGGCCGACTCATCGGCAAGATTGACGGGCGATACCTGATCATGTTCGGCTTCGTCGTCCTCGCCTACTCGACCTACATGCTGACGGGCATCAACCTTCAGGTCGCTTCGTCGAACGTCACTTGGCCGCTCGTCATCAGCGGCTTCGCGATGGGCTTCATCTTCGTGCCGCTGACGACGATGACGATGGGGACGCTCCGAAACGAGCAGATGGGGAACGCGGCGGGCATCTACAACCTGATGCGAAACACCGGAGGCTCGGTCGGCATCGCGGCGATGACGACCTTCCTCGCGCGCGGCGCGCAGCAGCATCAGGCCACATTCGCCTCGCACCTGACGCCTTATGACCCGGCGTTCCAGCAGAGATTTAAAGCGATGGCGGGCGTCTTCGCCTCAGGCGGCGGAGGCCCGGAGGCGATGCAGAAGGCTTACGGAGCGATCTACGGAATCGCCGTCCGGCAGGCGATGCTGATGTCTTACATTGACAACTTCCGGCTGATGGCGTACCTGTGCGTGCTGTGCATCCCGGCGGCGCTCCTCTTCGCGCGGGTCAGGGCAAAGAAGGGCGCGGCGGTCGCGGCACATTAAAAGTGGCAGGCTATGAGAACCACAATCACAATCTCGCGCCAACTCGGATGCGGCGGCTCCTACATCGGGCAGGTCATCGCGACGCGGCTCGGCATCAAGTACGTTGACCGCGAAGTCCTGCGGCTCGCCGCCGAGGAGTTCGGCTGCGACGAGGAGGCCGTCGCCGCGCGCCGCGAGCGCATCGCGTCGTTCTGGGAGAGGATTTTCGGCGGCCTCACCTTCGGCACGCCGGACGCGCCCTACACGCCGCCGCCGCTTCGCAACTTCACCGACCGCGAGCTGTTCGACAAGCAGACCGAAATCCTCAAGCGCATCGCGCACAAAAACGACTGCGTCGTCGCGGGCTGGGCCGGCGTCTATGTCCTGCCGCGCCACGCCGGCTCGTTCTCGGTCTTCTGCCACGCGCCGCAGTCGTTCCGCGTCAAGCGCTTCATGGAACTCTACGAGTCGCACACCAAAGATGAGGCGCGTGCAATCCTCGCCGAGTCGGACGAGACGCGGAAGCAATACTTCCTCGCGATGACCGGGCACGACTGGGCCTGCGCCGAGAACTACGACCTCTCGATCAACACGAGCCTCTACCCGCTCGACGAGATAGCCGAACTCATCATCCAACTCGCCGAGCGGAAACGCGCCGCCGTCGCTTGAGACGTTACCGCCGACTCACGCTTGAGTATTTAAATCCAATAACGCCAGTTTGGCGCAAAGGATTTGGGTCGCCAGTCTGCGCTCGCCTGCCGACCAGATGCACGTCCCCTGAGCGATGCAGCTAAAGCTGGCTGTTTATTATGTTCTGAAGCACGCCTTGCAGCCCGTTAGTGGCGACGTTACCGAGGGCGTTGATCAATGCACCCGTGAAGGCGTTAAACAGCGGGTCAAAAAGACTACCGAACGGGCCAAGAGACCCTATGTTTATAGAAAACCCGGAAAGGTTCAAGTTCAGCGAGTTTATTGTAACGGTCGTCAACTGTGGGGGCGCGAGGTTGAAGGAGACCGTTATTGTCAGCTCGACAGTGTAGGTGGACAGGGTTATCGAGGCGGAGGTGCTAATGGGGATGCTGAATCCGGCAACCCCGCCGCTCGCGTTCGCGCTGCCGTTAGCTGATAAGGTCTGCCCCGAAATTGTCATACTGCCAGTCAACGACGCGCTGTTGCCATTTACAGTAGGGGTGCTGTAATTAAAGCTCTTGATTTGCAGTGTGCTCAGTCCGCTCAGGCTATCGACAGAGGCGCTTGCCGACGCGCTTGCGCAGGCCATCCAATCAGGCGGAACACAGGTTTCGCCGAAAGGCCATATATTGGTACACGTCTGCGGCAGACAGACGGTGCCGGAGGTCTGTGCGGCCAGCGCGCCGTTGAAATTCAACGGATCGAGAACGTTGTTCGGGTCCCCGAAAATATTGACAGGCTGTGTGGTGAAGACAATTGGAATCTGCGCGTTCACCGCTGTTTGGAGGGCCGAGAGAAGGTTGTAAGCAATCGTGCTGGGAGAGTCATCGTCGAGAGCGTTAGCAGCACGCAAAGACGCGAACAACGCCTCCTGTATATGTGGCGGGAGTCTGAGAGTTAGCGCTGAAGCGCTGCCGGCAGTCTGCTTTGTTGCCTTCCTGTCCGTTTGCTTCGATGTCTTCTTCGATGTCTTACGGGCAGCCTTTTTCGCGGCCTTTTTTGTTCTAGCCATTGAGTCCTCCATAGCGAAAAGAGTAATCGGCAAGGAGGCCCGACCGCGTGCGCGCACGCGTCCTCTTTGCTGATTAACCGGTTGAATAAAATCGAGACTTCTTAAGAGAAGGGTGCGAACGGAAAAGCCCTCAAGGTACGTCTCGAAGAACGAAGCCCCTACCTTGTGCCCTTGGATTGGCCGAAATGGTATTCACTTATGTATTGACGGTCAAGATTGAGTATTGTGATAAAAGTCCGACCCGCTTGGCCGCGAACCGGGTCACTAGCTCATGGTTTATAAAGCACCGGCATTAAGGCTTCGCCCCCTGGACGAGACTCTTAATTAATTCCATCACTTCATCTACTCCAGGCGTCTCGTTGCCGGTCTGTCCGGGGGCCGTCTTGCCGCAGTCGGTTGGACGTGGCCCCGGCGGGAGGCTGCCGCATTTCATCAAGCGTTGTAGCTCCGCATAGTTTCCAGGCCGAAGAAAGTATAAGAGACTCAGGCCGATCATTTCCGGCGAGGGCGGGGCCGCCGTAAAGAGGGCGATGGTCTCGTCATTCACCGGCAACCCGGCCAAGCGAAGGACGGTCGGTAGATGATCCACATAGGCGACCGCTTCCGCATAGGCCGTGCCGACCAGCTTCTCGTCGGCGTCTATTAGGCGGACAGCGGCTTCAACATACTGCGACCCGTTAGCAAAGAAGAGTGCCTGCGCATCGTCGGCAATCGGCTCCATTCTGAAGTTACGCAGTCGTTTCGGCACCACCTTCTCTTGAATCGTGAACTGCCAGCCATGCGGCACCCATGTTCCAACGCTCCGGTACTTCTCCGGGTTCGGCGAATGATCCGTCTTGCGCCAGTCGGTCACTGTCAACTGTCCCGAAATGTTGAAGGGCGTGCCGTAAGGGTCAAGGTATTTGCCGACCACGGGGGCAGTCATGACGGGCGGCGGAAACTCCCCCGTCTGATTTAGAAACTTTATACTCTCTTGATTGTGAATAGAGTTAAGCGTCATCGAGTGGTCGCCATCGAAGTTGATCGCAAAGAAGTCCCATCCCAGTTCGGGACTCGGATTCAGGTTAGCCCACGCGCGCATCGCCTCGTGACGCGGGCTGCCGCTGGGTGTCATGCTGAGACCCCACTGATGGTCTAACCAGAAAGTGCCGCCTTTGATGGCTATGCTCTTGGAGTCCACCGTGAGACTGCTTACCGCCGCATCCAGGACGAGACCGGGAACCGAGTAGTAGCGTGTGCCGACACCGCCGACCAGAGGCTCAGCCCCGTCCATTCCCTGTAACAGGTAATTGCGCCCGGAGGTAAAGGTGAAATCAATCGCTATGTCAACAGGTCGAGACTGCCCCAGGTCCGTTCCCTTCGCTTGAACGCGCATGGGGAAAAGAGTCTCACCCAGGGATTCGACGGAGCAGTTGTCCGCCGCGAGATAGAATTTATCCGAGACTTGAACGTTGCCGGAAGTTCCCGCCGTCACCGACGGATCGACCTGATAGAACGGGCCTCCGCCGACCGAGACGGCGAGTTGTAGATCAACGATCTGGTTCTCCACATCCGTCAGGCCGAACTTTTTGGCTATCGGAGGCGGCAACAGCGAATAATGGAAGAGCATGCAGAGAACGCCATACTCAACGTCCTCACCAAAACATGTCCCGGCGAAATAGTACCAACCGGACTGGGCTGTGACATCAACTGCATTGACGCGCGGGAACCGCAATTCAGAGGTTTCCGGCATATCAGGATAAAGGCGTGCGCTGTCCTCACCCAGAAGCATCGTCATCGCATAGGCTTGGTGCGGGGTCAACGACTGCGTATAAGCCACAAGAGTGTCGTAACGCTTCGTGTAGTCGGGGAGAAAGCTATAGGGGTTAGCGATCATGTCTTGAAGCCTGTAGCGCATCCTCGCGCCAAAGGCCGCGTCACTGTTTCGATCTGCGTTGTCTGCTGCTTGAGTGTCACCGGCTTGTTTCGTGCTCATACAAATTCATCCTCCTACCGCAGTTGAATGAGTTCACATAACTAGTACTCCGTCAGTTTAGTTTTGAGGATTAGCTCTTTGAACAGGTATAGTCCGGCCACTGACCGAGAACGGAGATTGATCGGCTATGCCCAGAAAAAAGTACTTCGTCGATTTATCA